>Ga0265293_10001298_pt1 | contig 54832 bp, 75 predicted proteins | sample Munlanlewell138R_FD_192505 | JGI IMG/M metagenome (GOLD analysis project Ga0265293, IMG submission 192505) | Leachate microbial communities from a municipal landfill in Southern Ontario, Canada - Leachate well 138R | ecosystem: Engineered > Solid waste > Landfill > Unclassified | place: Canada... | reverse complement strand
CGCGTCTATCGATGAGATCAAGTCTGAGGCCGTACTGAAGGACATCGAAGCTGCCCTACGCCGCGGCGACATCGAAGCGGCCATCGGCTTCCTCTATGTGGAGCCTGCGGCGTACCGTCGTTTCCAGGACGCTAGGGCTGCGGCATATCGAGCCGGAGGAGACTACGGGGTTTCAACAATGCCGCGTGATCCCGCCGGCAACAAGCTGCTGGTACGATTTGACGGGCGCGCAGTCGAAGCTGAGAGCTGGCTGGGGACCCGATCAGCGCGACGTGTGACAAACCTCGTCGAGGAGGAACGAAGCTCCCTGCGGGCGTCCCTGGAGGCCGCTATGGCCCGCGGTGATGGTCCTCGCACTATGGCACTCGACATCGTAGGACGAAAGGACCCAAAGACTGGCCGACGCAAGGGGGGTATCATCGGCCTTTCTGCTCCACAGAAGCAAGCGGTCGAAGCTGCACGAGAAGAACTGTCAAGTCTCGCTACCATGGCACAGTTTCTTGACCGCAAGATGAGGAACAAGAACCTGGATCGCCTCATCAATCGAGCATTGAAGGAAGAACGTCTGCTGACCGCTGAAGAGATAAGCACGATCCTCGGTGCTTACTCGGACCGACTGCTTCTCCTACGAGGTGAGACTATCGCTCGTACTGAAGCCATGGGGGCCCTCCACGCTGGACGGCGTGAGGCGTACCAGCAAGCGATTAATGCGGGCAAGATTACGGCGGAGGAGGTCTATCGCGAGTGGGACTCCACGGGGGACAGCAAGGTCCGGCACACGCATCGCGCGCTTGATGGTGAGCAGGTTGGGTTCGATGAGCCCTACATCTCGCCGACGGGCGCTAGGATCATGTTCCCCGGCGATCCTGACGCTCCGGCGTCAGAGGTTATCAATTGCCGTTGTGACGAGACCTATCGCATCGACTTCTTGGCTCGTGTGGGAGGGCCAAGCCAACGCCGCCCACCTCAACTTCGGGCTGATGACGTGACACGGCTGGCGAGGCAATCGCTGGAAGGACCGGAGATCGGTCGAGTACGGGATAGGGCGGCTCCCGGGGGAGGCCGTTCCTAAGGAGAGCCCCTGCTGGATTACCCTCCTGGTCCGGCGGGGGCTCTCTGTCTTAATTTCTCATTGATGAGGTCGAGCGCGTCGGAACAGATACCATGGTTAAGAAACCGAAGAGTAACGTCGAGACCTTCGCTGCCCCTGTGGCTGGCTGGACTAAGAAAACTGACGCCGCGTTGCTTGCCGTGTTTCAGCAGAGTGCTCAAGACCTTATCATCAAGATGCAGACGCCTAAGGCTAAAGGCGGCCGTATGCCGGTGAGGTTCGGGTTCCTGAGGTCTTCTCTTCAGGTGACGCTCAACACGCCATACCGAGGCTTTATTCAGCGAACGAGCAATGGGCCCTATCGATGGGACGAGGCTCAGATTTCGCTGACCATCAATGACGCTGTGATCGGCGACACGATCTATGCCGCCTATGCGGCGAACTATGCTATCCATCGGGAGTATGGAACTCGGTTCTCCCCCGGTGACTTCTTCGTCCGATCCGCCGCCCAAACCTGGAAGCAGATCGTGGACAATAACGTTCGCAAGCTGAGGGTGAAGTGATGTCAACCAAGGCCATCCGACAGGCACTTATCGATCATATCGACACGCTCGCTTACTCGCCACTACCGGACATCGTGAAGCCGAAGCAACCCTACAAGCCGACAGTCGGTCGATCCTACCTCGAGTTGGTGTTCCAGCCGAACGAGACAATCTCCCCCTTTGTGGGAAATGGAGACCCTCATCAGCAGCAGGGCTTTCTTCAGGTCACTTTCGTTGCCCCCCGTGTGGGGGATAACGACGATTGGGGGTTGATTGATGCCGTGATTAACCACTATCGCAAGGGGACCGTGCTACGGCGAGATGGCGAGACAGTCAAGATCATTCGTCAGCCCTGGACTTCGCCCCCGTTTCCTGATGAAGGGTGGGAGAGAACGCCTATCTCTATCCCCTACTTCAGCATGACCTACTAACTTATTCTCGCATCCCGCGAGATTAGCCGGCTCAGCGAAGCAAGCTGAGTAAAATTGACCACTGAGAAAGGAGTTCCTTCAATGGCAATCGGAACCTTCGCTGGCGGCAAGCTGTTCATCGGCACCACCGCGGCAATCGACTTCACTTCCCGCCCGGCGGCCATCGCAGCCTTCGAGTCGGACATGCTCAACAACGGCCTCGAGATCGGCGGTCTCAACAATATGGGCGAAATCGGCGCGGCGGCCAACATCGTTCAGTTCCCGCTCGTCTCCGACGACTTCGTGGCGAAATCCAAGGGCACGAGAAACGCCGGTGATCCGGCGGTGATCGTCGGTCGGCTCAGCGATGATCCCGGCCAGATCAGGGTTCGCGAAGCCGAGGCAACGAAGTACTACTACAACTTCAAGCTCGAGCTCGAGGACGCCGAGAACGAGACGATGACCAATACCGTCATCTACTTTCGCGCACTCGTCGGCGGCATCCCCAACCAGTTCGGCGGCAACGAGGACTTCGTGACCGAGACCTACACCCTCGCGATCTACCCTCGCCCGATCTACGTGGAGAGCTCGCCGATCCCGTCGCCGTAAGGCGCCGGCAATTACTATCCCCCGATAATACCCACAGGAGAAAACTACCATGGACTTGATCGCACTGGCTCCTTCCAAAGAGCCCGTCTTTCTTCAGCTTCATCACCCGGTGACGCAGCAGCCCCTCTTTCTTCAGATGCCGGACCCGAAACACGTCCAGTCTGAGAAGGGTGAATACAATGGGCCGATGGTCGATAACCCGGATGAACCCATCGGCCTCTATGTCGTCGGCTCCGACAGCGAGGAGTTCGCCGCTCGCGAGCGATGGCTCGTGGATCAGCGGATCAAGCGGGCTGAGGCGGTGCAGCAGGGCAAGAAGATCGACCTCAAGGCCGAGACTTTGGCCGAGGAGTCCACCAATACCCTGGTCGCCTGCATCAAGGGGTTCAGGAACATCGAACTGAATGGGAGGAAGCTGAAGACGCTTCCCGATGACGCTCGTCTACTTCTGACCACCTTGAAGTGGGTCAGGGACTATCTGGACAGGGAGATCGTGAACAGGGCAAATTTTATCAAGGCCTAGTCGATAGGGCTACCCAGTTTGCCCGGATGACCTTCTCGGGTGCTAAGACCGACCCGTCCCTACTGGACGAGGGCAACGAGCACCTGTGGGAGCTATTTATGGAGGTCTATTCGATCAAGCCCGGGCGTCCTGAGCAGATTTCCTTTCAAGAGCTTTGGGCTTATCAGCAAGTCACTGGCTTTCGCCTTAATCCAACCGAGGTGAAGGCCATACGGATGATAAGCCGAGCTCTTGTGGAGGAACTGTCCAAGAAGTCCAATCGACAGGCATCAGGAGGGAAGGAGGCTCCTCCACTCAAGCGTGTAGTCGACATGACTGACACGGAGGGGCTAAAGAGTTTGTTCCGGCGATAGCTCAGCGGATCGTCGGAGGCATGAAGCTGACGACTGGCCTCGTTAGGCGGATTGACGGATTGAGTTATGTCGACTGAGTCCGTCAAGAAAGAGGAAGACTTCAAATGGACCTTGCCCAGCTAACTGTTGGAGTCGACTCCGCCCCGCTCAAGGAGGGCCAGTCGTGGCTTCAGAAGTTCTCAGCCACCGCTCTGGGGACTGCCAAGGATACCGACAAGCTCAATGACGCGCTGGTCCAGGGCAGCACCGCCACAGGAAAGATGTCCTCTGCAATCGACCGTATGCTCGGCCCCCTGGCCAGCTTCAAGGGTCTGATCGGGGGCATTTTTGCTGGCTTCTCCTTGAGTGTCCTCGGCAACATGGCTGACACTTGGTCGGACGTCTCCTCCCGCGTGGGAGTGGCCATCGGGGATATGGAGGGCGCTGATGCAGTCATGCAACGTCTCACCACCACTGCTCGCCTCACCTACTCCTCGCTCAGTCAGACCGCTGAAGGCTTCGTCCGAAATTCGACAGTGCTTCAGGCCTTGGGCAAATCCACAGAAGACCAGATCAAATACACCGAGGCCCTGAACCTCGCCCTTGTGGCGTCGGGTACGAAGGGGCAGCAGGCGCTGTCTGTCCAGGAAGCCCTGTCCAAGGGCATGACGAATGGCAAACTAGCGACTGAGCAACTTCAGACCGTTTTGAACAGTTCGAGTGAGGTATCCAAAGCGTTAGCTGACGAACTAGGCACTACGGTGCTTGGGCTCGCTGATATGGCCAAGCAGGGTCGGATCACTGGAGACGTGATCTTCAACGCTCTTACCAAGCGTCTCGATGAGTTCACGATGAAGGCCGAAGAGATGCCCGCCACCCTGGGTGATGGCTTTCTCTTAATCGGTAATGCGCTGACTGCGCTTGTCGGAAGCTTTGACCAAGTCAGCGGTGTGACGCAATTCCTCGCAGGCCTGATGGTCAGCCTTTCCGACGGTATCCTGTGGGTAGCTACTAACATCGACCGCTTCACTGTTAGCGCTGATACGCTCGAGAAGATCTTGTGGACGATTGCGCCCGCAATGATCGCCGCCTTCGGTCCGAGTGTTCTTGGTATGGTGGGCTCCCTCATTGGCGCAGTGGGAACTGGGTTGGTTACTGCCTTCGTGACGCTTAGGACGGTGATGCTTGCCCACCCGCTCGTTTTCTTCGGCACGGTGATCGCCACCCTCATTTCCTATTTCCACAACTGGGTGGAGGCTTTTCCGCTAGTGACTAAGGCGTTCGATTGGTTGTACGAGAAGGCGATGTTCGTCCTCGAGACCATCAAGACCGCCTTCACTGCACTCTTTGGGGCTACCTTCTTCGAAAACGGGGAGGTAAATGTCAACATCAAGGGTGACGACGCCGCAAACAAAATCAACAATGGGATGAAGCAAGGGGGTGCCACTGCCTCCGAGCTGATGAAGAACGGCATCGAGAATGGTGCCAAGACTGCGGCTCAAATCTTCGATGAGAATGCTCAGAGGGCTGTTGCTCACTACGAGGAACTCAACGGCAAGTTGGCCGAGGTCATCGTCAAGAGTCACAAGACAGGGGCGGAGTATCTCTACAATGCCTACACCGGTGCGGTGAAGGAGGTAACACCCCCGGCAACAGAAGAGATGAAGGGTGGTATCGAAGCGGGAGGCCAGTCCGCTGCATCGGCGATGGGTTCCGCTATCTCGAGTGCTGGTAGCGAGGTCGCTCAGCTTATCAACATGGCGGCACTAAACGTAGCCCAGGCTTCTGACATGGCCCGCCGGATGTTCGATCAGCAGATTGCCGTCATGCGATCTGTGGCCGCCAAGAACCAAGCTGAAGCCACTAAGTTGCTTCAGGAAGCTCATCAGATCGGGCAAGAAACTTTCGGCAGCGGCTCCAAGAGCCGAAGCGGAGGTTCCGGCGGGTATAAGGGCGGTAGCGGCGGTGGTGGAGGCGGGAACGTCAGCCACCTGTGGGCTTGGGATGACTTTAACAACTCGAAGAATGATAACGATGGTAATTCTGGTACTAAGACGTCTCCTATCACTACGAGTTCGATTAATGTCCAAAACGTCCTTGACCCGAACATGGTCCCCGATGCACTCGATACCGCTGCGGGACATAACGCCATCGTGAACGTCATCAAGTACAATCGCGAAGAACTTCGCGCCATTCTCGGGAGCACATGATATGGCCCTTCTTTTCGCTGATGGTTTTGAGCACTACGGCACGAGTACAGCGGTTAGCACTAACATGACTTCGGGCGAGTATGCCGACGCTAATCTTGCTTACGGAGAACCGAATTTTGCTCGTACTGGAAATCGCTGTATCCGAGACAGTCAAAAGGGCAGCATCCGGAAATGGTATGGTACTTCTCATAACGAGGTAGGGGCCGCTCTAGGTTTCTACATCGCCGCCTTGCCGGGAAGTGCAAGTTCTCGGTCAGGGTTTCGCATTAACGACGCGACCAATGCGCCTATTGTGTCTTTTGCGGTAACCCCGAGCGGTGAGATAGCTGTTCATCGAGGGATCATGACCGGCGATCTCTTGGGTTCAACTGACAGCGGATTGATAGGTGCTCAGACCTGGAACCATATCGAAGTGCGAGTGCTTCAAGACAATGTGGTGGGTGAGGTCGAGGTACGAGTGAATGGCGTGGTCGAACTCCTGTTAACCAATCTCGATCTAGGGACCGTTTTACCCGGTTTTTGGGTAGGAGGGACGGGTGGGATCGGCTCAAACGAGCGGTTTTTTGACGACTTGATCCTATGGGATACCACGGGGGACGTGAACAACACTTTCTTCGGTCCCGCCCGTGTTAATACCATTTGGTTGAGTGACGATGAGGGCGGCAACCAGTGGTCAGTGGTTGGTGCGGGAAGCGGTGCCGAGGCGTTGACAGAGCTAGCGCCCGATGGGGATACCTCTTATGTGTCAGCTGCCGTAGTCGGCGACGTATCTGAGTTTTCAATACAGGAGCTTCCGCCAGAAGCGGAGGTTATCTCTGGAGTCTACATCCCGACAATGGCTAGACTCGCGATGGCTGGCACTGGGAGTATGAGAACTTCCGTTGTGTCTGGTAGTGATACCGCAGACGGTGAGGAGCGTGTCTTAACTACGGCTTATACCTACAGAGGTGACGTCTTCGAGAAGGACCCGGCAACCGATCAGTTATGGACCAAGAACGGGCTTGAGGAAATCTTAGTCCGAATTGAAAAGACGGCGTAAGACTATGGCTATACTTGACGGACTTTCTCCGACGGGGGCATGGTCTTTCTCTCGAGACCTGCTATCTTCTTGGTCTTCGAACAGGTATGCAGCTACAGGAGGCGATGTAACTGACCTGTATGACCAATCCGGCAACGGACGAGACCTTACTGCGTCAGGTTCTTCTAGGCCTCTCTTAACCGCTGCGGGGTCGAATAGTCGTGCCTGTGGGGACTTCAATGGTAGTTCTCATGTTCTTAGCGGAAATGCTATAAGCCAATTTATTGCGAACGATGAAGGTTATCTGATTGTTTCTTTCCTAGCTGACTCAGTATCCTCTGGTAGCGGAACCCGATACAATAACAATGGGATCATAGCGGATGCATCAGGTTATGTGGGGCTGCTCATTGATGCTAATGGGAGTGTGCCACCCTACAATACCGTTGCTTATAACTATGACGGAAACGCGGACTATGCCGTAGTAGACGGAAGTGTAGTACTCGGTCAAGTGCATGTTGCCGAGTGGAAACATGAAGGCGGCAACCTCCTTTGTCGTATAGATAAGGGCTCGTGGACCAGTATTCCGTCGGGTAATACTTCAAATCGTAATGGTGGGATAAGATTAGGGCGGGGGTACGTCAACTATTTCGATGGAAAAATTTTTGAAGCAGTTGCTTTTTCCTCAGTTCCGAGCAGCACTGATCAGGACCTCATAGCGGAAGATTTGTTTGATTGGGTAGGTGGTGAAGCACCTCCCGATGTAGTACCCTTGCGCGTCACCCAATTGCCTCTGCAGGTGATCGATACGGGTAGCCGCAGCGTCCGGGTTACCCAATTGCCCATACAGGTGATTACGCTTCCAGTTCAACCGGCGCGCGTCACTCAGCTGCCCATTCAGGTTCCAAACCTTCCGCGACCGGTGCCGAAGCCCACCCCCCTAGTCCCCCTAGCCCCTGTGGGAGAAGAGTTTGTCTTCCTGACAGCGGTCAATCGCGCTCGATCCTCAAAGGAGCAGCGAGCGAGGCTCGTAGAAAACCCGCGTCATCGATACGCCTACTCGCTCCAGCTCACCAATGACGAGCAGCGACGAAGAGCCTACGCTTATCTCTACAAGAACCAGGATCGAGAACTCCTCCACCCGATGTTCCATCACTGGACAAGGCTTCTTGCTGAGACAGAACCTCTCTCTGATCGCCTCTACTTCGATCCAGCGGGAACAGACCTTCGTGTAGGTGAGGCCCTCGCGATCTTCGACGTCTACACGATGGAGGTCTCGTTCCACACGGTAGCCGAGTTGTTCGCTGATGGCGCTCGATGCGAAGAGTCTATAGGCCGTCCGGTGGGGGAAGTTCACGCGGTCTGTCCGGCACCGCTGTCACGTTTCATCCGAGTGCCCGATCTTACCATGGCTGAGGGGCTCGGCGAAGCCCGAGTGACCATTGAGACCACTCGTGATCGGGTTCTTCAGCGCGTGGACAACTTCGTGTTGCCGATGCTCGGCGATCTGCCGGTATTGGCAGTTGAGCCCCTTGGGGAGGCTAACGAAATTCTCGAGCGGGGTACCGAGTGGCTTGATACGGGCCTGTCCATTCCTTCGCCGAGAACTAAATGGCGTTATGGGCTGATGAACGGAACCCGAGAATACAAGTTCGACCGAGAGACAGACTTCGATTTTTGGCGGGCGATGCTCGATCATCTTGGAGGTCGTCAGCGCACGATCCGAGTGCCCACTTTCTTCAATGACCTACCTCTTACCCAACAGCCTGCTCTCGGGGCTACTGAGTTAGTAACCTCAAACATACAGGCCTTCGAGTACCTGATGGCCGGTAGCTATGGGGCCATCACTATCTGGAGGGACATTGGACCTCTTCACCGGTCGGTGCGAGAAACCAGAATGGTCTATGACGCTAACGGTGATCCGGTGGCTGTTCGGATGCTCTTGGATGGTAGCATTGGGAGTAGTCCGGGGTCTAATATCATCAAGGCGATTTCCTACCTCAATCGGATGCGGATGGGATCGGACTCAGCGGTACTCAGCCATCATCAGAACTATAGCACCATCACGTTGGAATTGCAGGCGGTGAACCAATGAGCTATACTCAAAAGGATTTGTCTGTCCAGGATGGCGAACCGGTCGAGTTCTACAAGTTCTCGAGTCCTTTGGGGGTCTTCCGTTATACGTCGGACAACAAGCCCGGCATGTGTAACGGCGAACTCTACGAGGTAATCCCGGGGGGCATCGAACGAACCTCTGTGGAGACGGGTTCCGTGGTGGACACAGTCATGACTATGGACTTCATCATTCCCGCCGACAGCGACGTGGCTAAACTCTATTGCTATCAGATCACCCCCGAAGACTTGATCGTGGAAGTCCGTCGAGCTCATCGTGGTGACGACTGGGCAACCGAGTGGGAAATGGAGTGGATAGGTCTAGGGCTCGACACGTCGGTCTCCAAACATTTGGCGACAATCAGGACAGGATCGATCCTCCAAGCCAAACTTAGCGGCAATGTGGCTACCGTCTATTATCAGCGGATGTGCAACCATACGCTCTTTGACGCTCGTTGCAAGATCAATCGTGCCGATTGGACCTTCCCCGCAGTGGTGACAAAAGTCCAGCGTCAGCTCATCACGGTCGATAATGACAACGCCCATAACGGGACGTTGAAGGGTGGAGAACTCAAGATATTGCGTACCGGCGAGGGGCGAACAATCCACGATAATCAAGATGATTTGATTACCATCAGTTACCCCTTCGGCAGTGTGGAAGTCGGGGACGCGGTTGAATTAACCTTTGGCTGTAATCGTGCCCGTCTTGGCGACTGCAAGCTTCGGTTCGACAATGCGAAGAATTTTGGAGGCTTTCCGTTCATCCCTGTTACTAACCCCTTCACTGATCTTAAGTTTGATGGCAAAATCATCACTAAGATCAAGGAAGATTACTACACCAGACAAAGCCTGATTGTTGTAAACTCGTAGGGTAGTCCCATGGCTAAGTATCATCGACTCAATCCTCATGCTACCTACGTCGATTGGTACCAGGGTAGTAAGTCCTCTGTCCAAACCTCAGTACCCCCTCCTACCTCTCTTCGGGCTGACATCCCTCAGGCGACTGTTGGTGGAGCGATCCCCTATGTCATCGGTCGTCGCCGTATCTCCCAGCCTAATGTCATTGGCTATGGTAACCTCCGAGCTCTGACGCAGACCACAGTCGAAACCAAGACCGAGACTCGTACAATCCCGGGATACTACCAAGGCGCGATCTATAATCCGCCTCAGATTGTAGAGGAGACGATCACCACTGAGACGACGGTTCCCATTGGCTTTTTGACTGACATCACCGTCGGCATTTGTTTGGGCCCCGATGTTGTGCTCAAGGCGATCTATGCAGGTACTGAACCCATCTGGACGGGCACGGCCGGGCCGGCTCGTACGGAGTTCACCATCGGCGTCAATGAGACTGCCTTCTCCGAATGTGAAGTGGCGTTTAATGGCGGCGCGTTCGATCAGGATGTAGACCCATGGACCTCGGCTCCTCCGATTGAGCCCTCGTTGCCGGGTTCGTTAACCGCCGGTACGGGCATCAATAACACCCATGAGGCCAACCCTCAATATGTGGGAGTCATCAGCCCAGGGGCAACTCCCATCGCTTACCCGCCTGTCCCCGAAACCTTCGGTTCTATTTCGGCTTCGGTCAATCTGTTTGAAGTCGTTAACATCTACGACATGCATCAAACCGGAGGGTCCGGCACTTGGAATTTCGGTTCGATCCTGCAAGTCCGAGGTGATCGGAGAGTTTCTCATCCGACCCTCAACGTTTCGTTGAACGGAGGGACCCCCATAACACTTAACGTAGCGGGTTTTCATCCGCAGAGCAATACCACGTCCTACACGATGCCGATACCGCAGAAATTCGGCTTCGTACCAGGGAACACCTATGACATCGCGATCTCTCCGGATGGTCCAGGTCTACCCAAGGACTCCCCGGCTTATGTGGGAATAGCCTACATTATTCTTCGTGGGATGCGAGCGGATATGTCGATTGACGCTCTATCTTTTGAAGTAGAGCGTTTCCCGAACCCGCTCGGCCTTACCAGCGGCCAAAATCGCAAAGACGACGACATCAACTGTGCTACAGCTATATATGATGTTCTGACGAGCGATTGGGGTGGCGCCGGTATCCCGGCGGAGAATGTAGATGAACCCTTGCTCAAAGCGGCGGCTCTTGTCTTCGCAGCCGAAGCAAACTACTGCGCTATGCTGATTGACGCTGAGACTAGCGCCACCGCCGTACTGGGCTCTCTCCAGGCTCAGACCTACTCGGTGGTGTATCAAAACCCCGGCACTGGCAAGATCGAGGTCAGGCCCATCCGTCAGACGTTTAATCGAGCAAACATCAAGTCATTCGGTCAGAACAATTTGATCGAAATCCGAAACTTCAACAAGGATGCTTGGGCTTCCACACTTGAAGTCCTAAGGGGCATCTATGTGGAACGGTCGAATGACTATGAGCCCACCCCAGTAATGGTGCAGAGCATCGGTAGCCTTTCGACTACCGGTAGGACTAAGCGATCCGGGGAAGTTAACTACCCCTATGTCACTAAGGCGGACCTCACTCTGTTTCTCGTGTCTCGGGATTTAGCTTATGCTTCCGTACCAAGGTTTGGTCTGTCGGCGCTCACCACTCGAGACGGCGCGACGTGTCTACCGGGTGACGTGGTACTCATCACGGAGTCGGATTACGGCTTCTGGGGTGTTCCCATGGTTGTCAATAAGGTGCGCAAGTCGCCTCTGAAGGAGAACCACGTACTCCTGACGCTTGAAGAGTATGCGCTCCCGAATAACTCGCCGATCTACGATACGCCAGAGGAGCCCTATGATCCAGGATTGGATTATTCGCCTAAAACGCCTCTTGGCGCACTGGCGATCACCGCTCCGTTCTGGATCGTATCTCGTGCCCGGGGGGTTGCCTATGACAGCACGTCGAATGTGGTCTATCCGCTGATCCTGCCGATCCCCGCAAATGATCTGCAGGCCTATTACGATGTCCACATTAACAATGCTCCTGGTGTCGGGCAGACTCAGGCTCAAACCGGAGGCCTCTACGCTACCTACGGGCAGTTGGTTAACCCGATCAGTCGATGGGATGGCATCGAAAATGGTCAACTGACCTCCATCGAGATAGACTCTGTCACTAATCCTGTGGTTCTTGATAAGGTTTTCTCGGACAACGATCAGCGTTCGGGTCGAGTGTTGGTGTTCATCGGAAACGAGGTCTTTACCTACTCTAGCGCTACCCAACTAGCGCCGGATAGGTATCAACTCAACCTGGTGAAGCGAGGCCTGATTGACACTGTTCCTCAGGATCACGCTGCGGGGGCTAATGTCTTCATCACTGACAATGTGGTAAAGAACCTGGTTCCCGTTGCCTTCGATTATCCGCTGGGCTACACTCCCCAGTGGCGAGTGGTATCGTCTACGATCAATGAGAGGGGCAAATACGCTAATGCGCTTGCGTTCGCATCGTGGAACTCGGCCAACATGCCCCGGACCCTGCGTCCGGTACGTCCGCACGATACTCGCATCGATGGAGTCCGGGGTCAGGCTCCTCTGACTCTCGTCGTGGGGGAGGACTACACTGTTAGCTGGAGGACCCGTAATCGGTCCAGTCCGACAATCCCGTTTCAGGGGGATACCGCTGAGCTGAGCGAAGGCACGACTGACGATAAGGTGATCTTTCACCGAGTCTACCTCCGAGACAGCACCAACACCCTGCGCTTGTGCGGGGAGACCGGTGATGCCGATAACGCCAATTCGCTGGTGATAACCATTCCGCCAACGGTCATTGATGGAGTGGGTACTCTGTTTGTCCGGTCGGTCAATCAACATGGCGAAAGCCTGTTCGATGATCCGCTCCCCGTCGAAGTATGGGCGGGTAGCTCTCGCATCATCCGTTACGCAATCGAGGCTTGATATGATCGGTTCTCAAATCCTATGGAGACTGTCGGGTGGGTCATCCAATACAGACCCAACTCTTTCGCTGGGGGGCGTCATGTCCTCCAGCGGGATCGTGAACAATGTGCTGCAGAACTTGTTCGCTAATATCACGAGTGGTGAGCGGGCGTCTGGGTCAACTAAGTATAGGTGTTTCTATATCGTCAACAGTCACCCGACACAAACCCTCGAAGGGGCGGTAATCTATCTACCGCTCAATACCCCTTCACCCGGTACACTCATCTCCGTCGGACTTGACCCGACAGGTATCAATGGGACCGCAGCAACAATCCCTGACGAGGATACAGCCCCATCTGGCGTCGTCTTCGATCATAGTCCCTCCCCGGACTCTCGTGAAACGGGTCTACTCATTGGGGACCTCGAAGCTGGGGACTCTATCGCCGTGTGGCTTCGTCGGGTAACTGATCCCGGTACCGCCTCTGCGGCTAACGATCCCTTCACCGTCATGGTGAATGGGGATCCCGAATAAGGAGAACTGACCATGGCATTGACCAAGACTCGAGCGAGACAGGTTCAGACCCTGCTCAAGGCCGCCGGTTACTACACGGGTGAAATCGATGGTGCTATAGGGCCGAAGTCAAGGCTCGCTATCAATACCCTAGTCAATCGACGCCTGAGTGAGTTGACGTCCCCGAAGATGAGCGAGGATCGACGTGCCATAGCGGCGGGCCAGCTCGTGCTTAAGCATGCCGGTCACCCCGTTGGAGCGATTGACGGCTACTGGGGCAATGCCACAGAGGGTTCGTGGCTCGAGTGGGATCACTTGTACCGTACGGGATCGCCGCTTTCGCTCGAGAAGCGCCCTCAGGGACCCGCCAGCCCCATCGCCGGTAGTTTCCCCCGGCAGGTCGATTGCGGGGCGTTCTACGGCGCTCCTGGGCCGGCTGTCGAGCGTCAGCTGGTCATGATCGATCTGCCATTTCCTATGCGCCTCGACTGGGCGCTCAGCACGACGGTCAAACGAGCCCAGCTTCATAAGAAGTGTGCTGACTCTGCCCTAGTGGCATTGAACCGTATCCTTAGCCACTATGGTTATGATCGGCTCAGGGAGCTGGGGCTTGATCGAACAGCCGGCACCTACAATCACCGCAGGATGCGAGGTGGTACCTCCTGGTCCATGCATGCCTATGGCTGCGCGTGGGATTTCTACGCCGGCAAGAATGGGCTAAACACTAAGTGTCCTCAGGCACTCTTCTGTGGCTCTGAGTACAAGGCCTGGCTCGACATATGGGAGTCGGTCGGCTGGGTATCACTGGGCCGTGCCATCGGACGTGATTACATGCACGTTCAAGCTGCACGGCTCTAAGACTTCCCACAATGGAGAAGATAATGAACAGCAATCTCTTCCACAACGTCGTCAATATCGCGACCCTGCTCCTCGCGGGGTTGACCGCCGTCCTCCTCGCCTCGGGCTGTGTGGAGACGGCCAACGGCACCATCTCCTGCGAGGAGTCCTTCATCAGTCCCAGCCTCTCGGCGATCATCATCACGGGCCTGATGATCCTCAAGCTCCTGGTGAACATCGTCCGGGATGGTATCACGGGGCTGACCAAGAAACAGCCACCGGTCCAGTGATATGACCTGGGCAGCTATCATCAAGCTGCTGCTGAGCCTCGTCCTCTCGATGGTGAACCATGCCAGACGGCAAAACGCTATTGACGAGGGCGAGGCTCTTACAGTGGCCAGAGCATTGAAGGAGTCTCTTGATGCCATGGACAAAGCGAATAGGGCTCGTGATGATGCTCACCGTAAGTTTGATGAGTCTAACGGGGTGCCTGACGACAGCGACCCCAACCTCCGAGACTGATCTTATCAGCAAGAGAGTCATCTGCCAGTTGCTCCCCGAACGATCCTATTCGAGGAATGACACAATCGAAACCCGCCGGCATATCATCGGCGACAACGCCGCGAAGCGGGAACTGTGTGGGGGCACGTAATGGAACTCTTCAGCATTGATTGGAAATTCTGGGCGGTAGCGGTTGGGGCCACGATCATCAAAGTGGCTTCCTCCCCCTATTTCTCGTTTCCTCGAGCGGCCCTTATGGTCTTCGCGGCGTTGTTTTCCGTTTACGTTTTCACGGACCCGCTAATGCATTGGCTTCAACTCGAAGTGAGGTACCGCCTAGCGCTTGCGGCGCTAGTTGCTCTTACGGGTGAGGGGCTGATGAGGATGCTTATCACCTGGGCGAATGATCCCAGGCAGTTCATCGAGCTACTAAAAATATGGAGGAGTAGCAAGTGAGGAAGTTTGTGGTGTCTGATCGAACGTGGCTATGCCTTATCGCTCTATGCTGGATCATCGTGCTCTTGTACGCTGACCAAAAAGGGACGATAGTCTCCCATCGTCCCTTTTTTGTGGAGCAGTCGATGCCGCGCTAGGCGGCCTTCTTGGCCGACTTCTCCTTGCCCTTGGCGGTGCCCTTCGCCTCGGTCTTCTTGCCCTTCGCGGGCTTGGCGTCGGCCTTCGGCTTCGCGGCGCCCTTGCGCTCGGCGGCCGGGATCGGCGTCGACTTCGTCTCCTTGAGCTTGTCGACCACGTCCTTCAGTTCGGCCTTGGTCTTCCAGCCATAGCGGGTACCGCCGGCGGCGAGCTTCTTGATGTTGGCATTCCGGAGCTTGATGCGAACCTGGGCCTCACCGACGTTCAGCGCGTCGGCGACATCCTGGGGGCCGTATTCGAAATGGTCGTCCTTGTCCTTGCTCATCTTGAGCCTCCTTTTTTGAGTTTGCGTAACACTTGGTCGGCGTCCATGCCTTTCTCCACTACCATGTCATACAGGTCTTCGTCAATGGTGTCTTGACCACATAGGACGAAAAACTCTGCAGGGTCCTCGTAGAACTTAGTATCTAGCCGGGACTTAGCTTGATCGAAATCAATGAAGCTATGGGCCAGTGAATGAAAAATGCCGTAGCGGGATTTCCACAAGTCAACGCCGACGCCACCGGTGCGCTGCTGGCAGACGATTACGTCCCACTGGGCCTTCTGGAATTTCCGCCATATATCCGGGCGAAGCTTCTTCGACACTTTGCCATGAACCGCTATAGCATCATAGCCCTCAGCCTGCATCGCCCTCAGGATGCGGTCGACCTCCGGCCGAAACACTGCGAATATCACCACGGGCTTCGGCAGTCGCCTCACCAGCGATACGAGCTTAAGCAGTTTTGATCTCCCCACCTCATGACACTCCCCCTCATCATCGAACAGAAAGCCATTAGCGATCTGTCGGCACTTCATGATGTTCGTAATCTTGAGCGGCGCCATCGACCGCTCCCCTGTGGGTAACCTTACTACACCGGTGTCCCTCATCTTCTCGTATACTCGGCGCTGCTCTCCCAGCAAAGGAACTATCACCTGATGGACTATTGGGGGCTTGATGCCTACATCCTGCTTCGTCAGTCGAACGCAGTGAGGCTTGATTGTCCTGATGAACTGATGGAGTTTCCCTCGCTTGAACTTTGCCTTGCCCCTCATGATGCGCGCTTTCAGCATCATGCCTTCCCACTCCTTAGACCCCCACCGGTACCTCTTCCAATCGATTACCGGAAGGCCTAGGTACTCCTCCTCAAAGTCTTTCCAGCTGTCACCCAGAAGGCCGGGGAGCAGGAACCGGAATTGAGCCCACAGGTCCTTCGGTTGCTTCTCGATGGGAGTCCCCGTTAAGATCACTCGCTTGGGGATGCCTGAAAGTTTCGCGGCCGCTCGAGACCAGGCAGTGCCTCGATCCTTGATCCTGTGGGCCTCGTCAAGAACGCAGAACGTCAGCCACCGTGTGGCGCGTTTGATCTTAGCGGCAACCCCCGGGAGCACGTCATAGTGAACCAGTAGAGCTTTGGGGAAAGGGAGCTTCTTGAATTCTTCCCAATCGCTAGTGACATTCAACCAGGGCAAATACTCAGATAGTTTGTCCCGCCAGGTGGAGTCCCTATTGGTGAGCAGACAGACGATAACAGCGGCGAGGTCTTCTCGGGGCAATCGCTCTAGCGCGCCCATCGTCATGAAGGTTTTACCGGTTCTTTGCTCGGCGAGAACCGCTGTTGCTTCGGAGCTTAAAATCTGTTCGACCGGCGCGACGTGTTCCGGCCAGAGCGTCACGGAGTAATTCGACTGCCTCCTCCGGTTCGACAATGAACGCTGCGAGCCCTCCGGCTTGGTTAATGTCGGAGATAGTTTCGACTTGGAGTTCGCCCGCGCCACCATCAGGCTCCTTTACTTCGAAGGCCCAAAATAGTCCCCTGCAGCAACCTACGAGGTCAGGAATACCGGAGGACTGGAAAGGCCCACCCCATACCTTGAAGAACCAAATGTCAATACCGAACTCCCGCTTCAAGGCCTTCTTAATGCGATCTACTCGTCTCGTCTCACGCTTCTTTGCCATAGGTTACTCCAAAAAGGAAGCCCGCAGCCTAGAAGGATAAGCTGCGGGCTCCTCTCACTCGACTCTGCGGGGGGCTAGGAGTCGAGGAGGTCCGCCTCCGTGAGCGCGTCGATGACCGCGTTCTTCTTCTTGCGGAGGGTCTTGAACTCGTCCAGGTCGACTTCGATGCCGGACTCCTCGATCACGGACTCGAGTTCATCCTCGGACATTTCCTGCACCTCGTCTTCGGTCCAGGTCGTCTGCTTCTTGCTGGACTTCTTCGATCCAGTCTTGGAGCGACCAGCCTTTCCCTCCGGCTCATCCTCCTCCTCGTCCTTCTTGGCACCGCGGCGGCCCTTGGGCTTCTCCTCCGGCTCGTCCTCGGGTTCGGCGCCGAGCTCGATCTCCAGTTCCTCGGCGGCCTCACGGACTTCGTCCTGGTCAGCGTCGGCGAGTTCCTCGCGGAGCTTGTCAGCGTCACGTCCCTTGATCTTCATCGCCTTGGCGAGCTTCTTCACGTCGGAGTCCGACAGCTCGTCATAGTCGATTTCGTCGTCGGACTCTTCCTTGCCGCTCTTCTTGTTCTTCTTGCCACCGTCTTCGTCGAGGGGCCAGAAATCATCGAAGCGGATGCGGGGGGTGCCGTTCTGGTCCTTCTCGAAGTAGGTGTGGGCCATGCACTTCAGACCGACGAGTTCGCTGGAGTCGATGTCGGCGTCTTCCGCGTCTTCCTCGATGGCGCCGAGCGAAACGAGCATGTTCTTGGTGCGACCCAGAGCCCGGGGGGCAATCGAGGCATTGTGGTAGACCGTCGTCTCCTCGTACTCCTCGTCAGCGCCCTTGAAGACCATTCGGAGATAGGGGTGCTCGTTGCCATCCTCCCAGGAGGCCTCCTTGACCTCGACGGCGTACTCCATATCACCGTCGAACTCGAGTACCTGCTGGGAAAAGTCGATCGACTTCTTGGTCTTGCTCCCGCGACGGCTGGAGCGACCGCCCGCGGCTTTGGTGGAACGTCTTGCCATTTTCTTATCCTTCAATGAGCTCAATGATTTCTTCGTAGGTGGGGTCCACAATTACGTCCGGCAAATCGATAGAGCGCGGCTTGCGAACCTTGCGAGTGTATATATCGCTTGGGCCTACCCCCAGGCAATACTCGATTTTCTTCAGTTTTTTCTTTCGTCCTTTCTCATCCTTCTTCTCGATGTACCGAACTCGGATGAACGTGTTAGCGATCACGTTCACAGCTGCATTGAGGTGACTTTTAACACTCGGTGAAAGGGCTGGACCGACTTCTGGATCGATTACCCCGGCGTCACTGTCCTCCTCCCCAGCGTTGAATATGCGCTCCTGGGCGATGAAGATCACATTCATCTCCAGATTGCGGAACCGGGTGATCTGATCCTTCAGATAGCTGGCGACCTCACCCCAGTTCTGCTTGGTCATTGTACCCCAATCGCCAGCCTGTTTGCCGGACCGCTCGAGCTTCGGCCCTACGATGTCCATGATCTTAAGATGCTGAAGCATCGTCACCGTATCGAGGATCAGGGTCTTGTACTTCCCTTTTAGCTTGCCGGACTTGAGCTCCCAGTAGACATCGTCCATCATGTCCAGGTCTTCGATGTCCAGCACGTCAAGACCCTTCACGTCGGAAACGCTGTCGGTCCCTTCGTCTTGAATGTCCAGCAAAAGGGCCGGCGTCGGAAATGTCCCGGCCAGTGTGGTCTTGCCCGTTCCCGCTTTGCCGTAAATCGCAAAGGACTTGGATCGCTTGACATCCCCTACCTTTCGGATGCCCAGATCACCACGATCAGTCTGCCGAGTCCGTGAGGCTGTTCTCTTTCTCATCTCTCTTTTCCTTACTGACAGTAAAATCCTTCTGGCGGACGTAGTCAGCGTCCAATCCTTGAAGTTCAGCGCGGCAAATGCCCTCGAAATCACACCACGAGCAGTGACGGTCGATATTCTTGGACTTGTTCTTGCCATGGTCATCAACCATCCGAGCGGTATCGGCGAGAAAATCCCCCATAACGCTCGACACAACTTCCGAGTTCACCGGCGTGTGGATGCGCTGGAACCAGTCACCCCTTGCCTCTTCGGATCGCTTGATGAAGCCCCCGTACTCCTTAGCATTGAAACCCAGCTCCGCACAGGTCTCTCGGATCGTGATCGGTAGTGTATCGATATTCTTCTGGGACATCGAACCGTCTTTGAGAAGGCTCGGCCTCGTCGGCGACTTCGAACGAATATAGTCCCAACACATGCCGTCTACGTCACCCCAGCCGAGTGCCTGAACTACAGTAATGTAGGAAGCGGACTGTAAGTTGCGCCAGCGCTCGTCATCATTCGGGCGACGGGAGAAGGTCTTGTGCTCTACGATCCATCTAAGCTTGTTGGGGGTTCGACCGATAGCGTCGATCTTACCGTTCCACACGATGCCGCTGAGTCCCTTCTCAAAATGGCCAAGGTCCAGGTTGAACTCGTGCTCGCCGCTTCGCTTGTTGTACCGCTCGAAACGAAGGTCCTTCTCCGGCCAGAAGTCAAAATACTCGGTCATGATCTGGCGAACGTCGGAAACAATCTCTCCGTACATTTCTCGCTCGGCTTTGAAGAGCTTGAGGTTTTCCTTCTCGACTTGAGCCAAAACCTCGAAGGGGTCGTCACCCTCTGCTTCCGCCTCGAGCATTTGATGGACAATGGTGCCGAATTGAAGGGGGCGACTCTTGACCTTCTTTCTCAATTTCTCGACGTACCGTAGGTGATAGGCATACTTGCACTTACGGTAGACTTTGACCTTCGACTGGCTAACCTTAAACTCGTTCGGTGCGTCGGCCTCTACGGCTCCCTTTGACTTCGCGACGGCTTTCTTCATCTTTGCCCTTGACATATCGTTCTTCCCACTCTTCTAGACTAATGCCCGAACTCCAGGGCCCTATCTTTGCTTCTGCTTCAATCGGTACCGAGAGTTCGATGTCAAAGTCTTCGAACATATCGGGGCCAGACATGATCTCCAGCAATCGCTTGTAGACCTTCGGCACGTAGTCATTGCGAACCACGCATAATATAGCATCATGCACGGTCCCTACAATCCTAACAACTCTGCGCCCGAACTCCTTGCGAAGTTGAATTGCTGCCATCAGATTGATGTCATTCGCGAAGGACTGGACGGGGCTATTGATCGCCTGGCGCTCTGCCTCCTGACGCTTCGCCTTAGTAAACGGATCGCTACCCTCCATTCGGGCATCGGGCAGTCGACGCTTGCGGCCGGACAGTGAACGGACATACCCGAACTTGCGGGCGTACCGACGCTGACGATTATGCCATTCCGGCAAATCCCCATACAGGTCGAAGAACGCTTCACGCGAGGCCTGAGCCTGTTCGTCGGTAACGTTCACTCCGTAGTTGTCTCGGGCGTAGATCTTGAACTTTTTCCACCACATGCCATAGAGGTAACCGAAGTTCACCGCCTTCGCTTTCTTACGATACTCCTTCCACTCCTTATTGATCCCCTCGGCAGCACCGGGACCCATCTTCAGCAGAATGTCAATCGCCTGAGAGTAGGAAAGTTTAGTGCCCTTTGATAGTGCCTCTGCCGTCTTGAGCACAAGGTCCTTCAGACCACCCCCTCGGGAAATCTCCCGGATAGCGGTCAGCCAGTGAACGTCAACACCGGTTCGGAACGCCTCGATCATTGCGCGCTCGTTTGCGAGCTCTGCAGCGATCCTCAGCTCAATCTGACTGAGATCCGCCTCGATCAATGTCCAGCCCGGTTTAGCGGTGATCAGTGATCGAATACGAGGGTCTCGAGGAACCTGCTGAAGGTTCGGGTTCTCACAAGATAGTCTCCCCGTCACCGTGCCGTGAAGCTTAAATGAAGGGTGCAGGTAGTACTGTCCATCTTCCTTCTTGTGGAGGTAGGGCTTCCACCCATCGATAAAGAAGGACAGCTGCTGCTTCGCCTCTCGGAATTTAAGAAGCGATCCAGTACAAGGATGATCTATCCGCTTGATGACCGACTCAGAGCAGGACGGTGCCCCCGTCTTCGTGAGGTCTAGCGGCTTGATGCCGAGCTCTTCGAACAGCAGCCACCCGAGCTGCTTTGACGATCCCCAATTGAACTCCTGCTTTCGTCCCTTGGCATCGAGGACGAACTCAGGCTCCCACTTCTTAAGGTCTGCTAGCGCGGTGTTGTACTGATCCCGAAGGAATGTCTCAGCTTCTTCGAACTTGTCATAGTTGACGCAGACTCCCTCGTACTCGACCTCCACAAACAGGTTGGAGCAAGGCATCAGGATTTGTCTGAAGACCTGACGAACCTCTTGATCTTTGTTAAGCAGTTTGCCGAAGAGAAACCTCAGCTTTCGAGTGAAGTAGACGTCATGGGCCAAGTATTTGGCATGTCGGTGCCAAGGGGCCTCACCCTGCTTCTCGTTGACATCGATCTCCCAATCCGGTGCCCCCAAGAACTTCATGGCGAGGTATTTTAGGCCGTGACGGTCGTTCTCATCCAGGATGTAGTGGGCCAGCATTGTGTCGAAGGAGTTCTCGAGTTGAACCCCGAAGTGAACGAGCACCCACAGCAAGTCGAACTTGCCATTGTGGGTAACCAGCATGCAATCCTCGAGGCGCTCGGCGATCCGCTCGACCATGGTCTCTAGGTCACCCTTAGACCATGGGGACTCTCGATGGTGGACCGGCAAGCACCACTGAGTCCGAGATGTGGCGAACCCCATCGATACAATCTTGGGGGTGGGGCCCGGGCTCATCCTCTTGGTCTTCTTGTCCACTAGTTGATGGCGCCACGGATAGAGCTGATTGGTCTCGATGTCGAAAGCCACAGTTCCCGACAGGTCCTTCAGCATATCCCTGAAATCGTCCTCGGTCAGAACCGAGCGATAGGAAAGTTCCCTCTCTTCGGGGATGCCGCCGAAGTTGATGATGTCCTTGAAAAGTCGGATATCTCCGGCAAAAGTGTCCTCGTGGGACGGGTCTCGAAGGATGAACGCTGGGTGGAAGGCCGGCAGGAAGATGACGCCATCTTTCTCAAAAGGCTTACCCCGTCGCTTGGTGATGCCGGCGCTACCGGTGATCGACTGCAGAGGGATGTTCCCCAGAAGCAGAACATACTTGGGCTTCACCATAGCTATCTGGTAGTCGAGCCATTTCTTGCAGGCGTTTATCTCACCCTTTGTTGGGGTCCGGTTCTCGGGCGGTCGACAGCTCACCGCATTGCAAACGAAGATGTTCTCTCGATCTAGCCCATTTTCCTCAAGGAGCTCCGTCAGGAGCTGCCCGGCCTTACCACTGAAGGGAACTCCGGTACGCTCCTCATTGCCCCCTGGAGCCTCGCCAATGATCATCACGTCTGACTGCTTAGGACCAACACCAAGGACGCAGACTCGACTGGTCGTTTGGTGAAGCTTGCATCGAGTGCAGCCGGGATCGTTCTTCAAAGGAGAACTCACGTATCGACCTCCACAAGTTCCTTGGTATGCCAATCCAGAACGTACCCCGCTGGTAGGACTCGGTAGATCTTGGGGCCGAAGAAACTTTCGTCGCCTTCCAGGTGATCGGTGATGCGGTAGGGCGTAGCAAAGAACACCCTAGCCACATAGGCATAGGACCCATCTTCGTTCATGAACTGCCGCTTCATCATCTCCCAGCAATGACGACACGGGCTGTCAGTCACATAGACATCTAGCGGACCGTGAAGCCCTCGAGGCATGTGATTGAGTGCGTTCATCTCGGCGTGGATCGTCAGCTCGCACCGAGACTTCCCCGGACAGTCGTTACCGGTGCAATGAGGTTCCCCCGAGGGTACTCCGTTATAGCCGATGGATACGATCTTTCGGTTATGCACCACCACCGCACCCACATTAAGCCTCATGCAAGTTGCACGTTTGGCTACCACATGGGCTATCTCCATGAAGGTCTGAACCCTAGTGGGTCTCATTCGGGTTCTCCCTTATTTTATCCATTCTGGCATGAACCAAAAGAAGAAACCTCATGATGGCCCTTTGCTCGCTAAGACTTCTAGCTTCCTTAAGGAAGTTAACAGTCAGACGAAACATTTGCTCGTCAGTACCCTTAACCCAAACTCGGGCCACGAGCTCAATCATGCTCTCACCTAGTGGGGTCATCGTGAGCTCCTCAATTGAAGATAGTCATTGACGAAGATATGGAAGCTCGTAACGTGCATCACGAACTCGCCGGGGGTGACCTCATTCCAAACCTTTGGGTTACGCTTTCGGCACTCGTCAAGTACCCACAGGAGGAGGCGGATAGCGAGATAGCAATCGTCCCGCCAATGCCTCACGAAATCGCACGAGCGAAGCGGATAGAAGATGTCGAGCTTGTTGTTCCTCATAAGGAACTGATAGCCGAGGGTGCAAGGCTTTCGGCCGTCGAGCCCCGTGTCCTCCGGGAAGTACAGGGGAATGAACGCCTGGCGCGTGTCCGGCTCCCAAGCGAGCATCTCGACTAGCGTCCCAAGATCACCGTACTCGCCGCGGATGCCATGATTGGGTTTGTGCACCGTATATAGTCCGTGCTTCTCTATCTCCCGGAAATCCTCGACGGTGACCAGAGGCCGGGTCTTGCCGGCATATCGGGGCCACAGGCGCTCAGCATAGGTGTGGTTGAATTGTGTCCCTCCCTCACTGCGGTGCTTATCCGCCGATGACGCCCAGGGCCAGTTCGCCCACTGGACTCCCGGGTTCAGTGGTGCGCCGCAGACTCGCTCCTCGAAGTGATCATCGGCCCAGGGCAAATTGGGCTCGATGTCATACCGCCAGTGCTGAAGGTCTTCCTGACCAAATAGCGGCACCTTAAACGCCTCATGCGTCAACTCATAGGTGACCATGTCCGGACGGTTTTCTACAGCGGTTCCCTGCCACTTCATGGTGGCGGTTTTCTGAGAGTAGACCTTGAACCGAGCGGTGAGGGCCTCTCGAGCCTTGGTGAAGGTGCGGTAGACTGGAACGGTCATTCTTCATTCTCCTCATCGGGGTCCATGTAATCATTCTTGTAGCCCGGGTGCCACTTGTTCAAGTATGCGATCAGATCAGGCATGATGTCAGGCGAAATTCTCTCACGCGCATCCTTACAGACGCGCATGGCCTGGGCGAACTTTTGGATACCTCCATGATGCTCAGGGCACAGGTATCGGGCTGTCCATTTTATCACCCATTTGAAGAAATATTCATCCGTTTGCCGGAGGTCCTCCAGCTCAGCGATGACGCGGCCCTTCAGGTGTGGGATGATCGTCACCCAATACATGGGGTGAACGGTGATATTAGCGAAGTGAAAATTGATCCTCTTAAGCGGCACGTCATCGAAGTTGAAGCCATCCAGCAGAACATCTCGTATGAAGACCAAATCCGCGGGGAACTTCTTGAGCAACTCAGTCGTTCGGTAGAAGACGTCCACCTCAGCTCGAGTGCGATTAACCCAAGTGATCGACACTGACTGGATGCAGGGTCCGAAGACGCTCGCTCGTTTCGAGCGTTTGGCGTCAACCGAGCCTCCTTTCACGAAGTGGTTGAACGTGGTGAAGGAGACACTGCCGTACTTGGCCTGCTCCAGTCGGCGATCCCAGAGCTCGATAGCTACCGCCTTGCTCTCCTCGTGCAGGTAGTTCTTCCGAAGCATCGTCATCTTGGACTTGGTGTACCCCGCATCCGCCATCACCAGGTCCGGAAGGATTTTGGTAATGGAGAAGTGACGATTACGAAGAATTTTTCTCGCCCCCGAGTAAAAATCTGCTGGTTCCTGAGATAGGTCAAGACACTGAATGAGCCAGTCTCTTTTCATGAGGTCCACCCTAAAGAGATAGCTGCCCTCGAAAGGGCGGCCTGTCATTGAATGATTGAGATTATCGGCTCAGCAGGTCATTGTTCTCGACGAGGTCTGAGTGGTCTGGCGGCTGCCAATGCGGGGGCTTCACCACGTCATAGACCGAGCCCCGCTTACTGTCACTCGCCCGGAGGGCTCGGACCTTCCCCATGTTGGCGGCATGCACTCGACGCCAGGCCTCCCTAAAGTCGAAGCCGTGCAAATAGGCAGTGCCGAGAACCACGTAAGTCTCATCCACCAAGGCGTCCAGCATCTCCTCCAGATGGAAAGTGTAATTCGCCTGATCGGGGATGGCAGTAGCGAACCTCTCGAAGGACGCTTTCGCCTCATGCTTGGCATACTCGTCGAGTTCTTCATCCATGAAGCGTTTCCGGAAATCCGCCAGTTCCGTCGGCAGCACTCTAGGAGGGCCGTTATATTCCAGCCCGAACTTCATGTGGAACTCGGCGATGTCCCTCACAGGATCGAAATCGAGCCTTAGTGAGCCCTTCACAAAGTCGCTGATGCGGCGCATATCATCGCCGATACGATAGGTGATGTGACCATACTTCAGCCCCCACTCGTCATAGAGCCGGCAGATGTCACCGTGGTGTTGGTTGACTAGCTGCTCGTGACTACGCCCCGTGCCGTCAACTCGACTATCCACATCTCGGACGTTGTGTCCGTCTAACTGACCGTTGCCACGGCAGAAGATGAAGAGATTGGCTCTGGAATAGAATTCGGTGAAGAGGATGGGGTCGAGTTCGATGGGGGGTGTTCGGAAGGAATTGTAGATGGGGTGACTGACACAGGGATGGCGATCAAAGATCATGTTGTCCGGATAGGTCAAGTATCGTTGGACCCGGTCGTTGATCTCTTCTGCGGAGACAGCGGGTCCCTCACCGGGTACGACTTGTAGCCCCAACTCCGCTCTTAGAAATCGAATGAGTGTGGTTTTTCCAGCATTATCGGGACCCTCGACGATAATATGAGCCATAGCAGTTTTTCCGGTTTGACATTGAAGCTTTGATTTGATTACAACACCAGTTCGCGAAAGTAAACCGGGGAAAATCTTCCATGGACCAGTATTACACTGCCGCCCAGGCAGCCGAAATACTCGGACTCAAATACGCCACATTCATGGCCCGAGTAAAAAAGGGCCACTATACTTACAGCAGAGTGGGCGGTTGGACCACCGTGTTTGATAAGGCCTACATAGATCAGATTGCCATAGAGCAGTCGAACGAGCAGGGGGTTTCGACATGCTCTTGATAGTGAAGCTCTGGAAGAAGCAACCGGGCAAGTACTTCTGCATCTCCACCAAGTCAGCAACGAAGAAGTGGACTGACAATTGGTTCAGTAAATCGGAGTTCGATCAAGTCGGGAATTTCATCAGAGAGAACCTCGACAAGGACGTCTACTTCTGCCCCCACGGGTTCACTCAGAAAAAACGTCAGAAGCCCTTTGCTGTCGCCCCTCGACTCCTCTACGCCGATCTGGATGAGTCCGATCCCGAAGACCTTGATCTTACCCCAACCATCGCTCTCGAGTCCTCCCCCGGTCGATACGTAGGCTTCTGGTTCACTGATGAGCCTACAGAAGAGGCGCTCAATCGTCGCCTCGCCTACTCTATAGGCGCGGACATCAGCGGATGGGATTGGACTCAAGTTCTGCGCGTTCCGAATACGAAAAACTTCAAATACAATAACCAGCCTCGCGTCCGTATCCTGTGGAATGATGGCCCGGAATACAAGACCGAAGAGCTCGAGCGACGCATCCCACTCATGAAGACGGTGATGGGTGAAGAGCTCGGGGGCAAGTCTGCCGAGACATTCAAGCGTTACGAGAAGAAACTGCCTCGATGGGTTCGCCGTGAGTTATTGCACGGCAAGCCCGTTGCTGGTCAGCGCAGCGAAGTGATCTGGAAGCTCCAAAACGAATTGCTCGAAGCCGGTCTGTCGAGAGAGGAAGCGTTCGATCTGATTTGGGTCTGCCCCTGGAACAAATTCAGGGACCGTAGAGACGGACCGGAGCAATTGTGGCGGGAACTCGATAAGGCGCTTGAGAACCACCTCAGCGGCGGTTATACGGCGAAAGAAGAGGATCACGATCCTCTGTCATTCAACCCACTATCTCGCTCACTCGCTGACGTGGAGATGAGGAACATCGACTGGGTGGTTCCGGGGATGTTCGCTCGGGGAGAGGTAACGATCATCGAAGGGGACCCCGGACTCGGCAAGTCGTATATGACTCAGATCATTGCCGGACGCATATGCGACGGGCAATCAATTCCGACGGAAGAGAAGTACGAGCCCGTACAGGGTAGAGTAGCCTACTTCGACACGGAGAACACCGCTGATACGGTGACGAAGCTTCGCATGATCGAGAACGGCGTCGAGCATCTCGAGAACTACTGGCAGGAGGAGAGTCCCTTCTCCATTGATGACGAAGAGAAGTGGGATCGGGTGATTGACGCCCTCGATCAGCTGAGACCAACGCTAGCGGTCTTCGACACGATCAACATCTATATCGGCGGAGCGGATACGTATCGGTCCAGTGAGACCCAGCAGGCACTTTCCCACTTCAAGGAACTCGCCTCGCGTTTCAATATGCCGGTGGTGCTTCTGCGTCACCTGACCAAGAATACGAGCAACAAAGCACTCTATCGCGGTCAGGGGTCAATTGCGTTCACCGGCGTGGCTCGCGTCGTGTGGACAGTGGGATTGCACCCAGACGACGGCGATGTCCGAGTAGTCGCCTGCACGAAGAACAATATTGGCCCGAAGGGGAAGTCCTTCACGTTCCGGATCGATCCCTTGCCGAACACTGCCACAACGAAAAACCGTTCGAAATTCACCTGGGGTGAGTTTGTTGACCTAACCGCCGACGACATCGTGGCGGTGGCGCCGATGAAGAACAATGATCGAGAGTCAGCGATCAAGTGGCTCAAGGAAACCCTCGAGAATTCGGGAAAGCTGTCGGTTCAAAAGCTCGAGAGAATGTCCGAGGCGCGCAGTATATCGAAGACCAATCTCGCTCGCGCCGCTGAGAGCCTTGGTGTGACCAAGACTACTCAGGGCGAAGGACGGACTAGGATCGAGTTTTGGTCCTTGCCGTCAGGCGACCAAATTCCTGACGAGTCAGAGTCACGAGGACGGTCTCGCCGCTTGTCGTCAACGAAACGATCTGTGAGCTTTTCAAAAATACGGTCTGCCCGTTAAGGTCAATAGCATAGCCCCCTTCTCGTTCTCGGACCTTGTCCCTGCCGAACTCGATAGTATGCAATCCGTTCTTCGTCATTCGACTGTTCTCCTTTGCTAAGTGAGTGTTAACAATAGCCCGGATTTCATCAGCATAGGATTTGCGACCCCTTCGCTGTAATTTTGCAGCTACCTCTCTGAGAAGGGACGCGGCAATTATCGGTCGGCATCCAGAGGGCACTATCTCTATCTTAGGCATCGTATGGAAGCCTAAAGGTTTTGCCTCTCCCCGTATGTGCCTTTCCCACTGCTCACGATTGGCCGGTGGACCTTTACCATCGATGGCCATTTCAATGGGCGTTAATCTTCGCTTCTTCGCCCGTTCGATAAGTTGTCGGACCCTGGTTGGATGCCGGCCCATTGAATGGGCCAGCTCAATAATCGTAACCCCCTGAACCTGGTAAAGATACAGCAATCGGCGGTCTCGTTCGATCAGCCGCTGCTTCGGATCATCAATCCCTACAGAAGTTTCGACAAGAAGAGTTGTGGCCATCACCGAACCTCCCTTTGAATTCTGACGAGGTCTCCGGCGTTCCAACCAGCACCTGTGCCGAAGCCCTCACGAATTGAGATAGCCTTCGATTTCCTAAGGCCCGAAGCCTCCTCAGCTAGTTTCTCAGCTATCGTGTTTACCACGACGAGGGCTCGGCTGTCACGGGCCTTGCTGCGGTCCTCGATGATGAGGCGAATACGATGGGCCACACGGGCGGCGCAAGCGTCCTTGAAGGAGCCACGAAGCTCAGCCCGCTGGGCCTTAGTCAGTTTACCGTCAAAGGCCTTAAGCGCCTGACGGTACAAATCTTCGACCTGAGCGACGATCCACAAGAAGGTCTCCTCAGCGGCTTCAACCTGATAGCTCATGCCCCAGAAGGACATGCCTCCGCGACCGCCGTCCCAGATGATATGTTTGCAATCATAGAGCAACGCGACATGACCGCCGAGGATGCGATGGTAGGCCAGGTGATAGCGCCCCCTCAGAATGTCCCCCTTAGTCACCTTGATGTCATCGGCGGAGCCCTCCTCACCGAGAACGATGTTGTGCTCCTCGATCAGCGCCTGGGCCTTCTTCATGGCAACGGCGCGCTCGTTGTCAGTCGCCCCCCCATCGCTTGCGAGAGCGAGGAGCTTACGAACTTTGATGCGGATCGAGTCGGTCATGTCAGTCTCTCCTGTGGTGACCCATCATCTCTACCATAGAGTTTAACGGACATCAATGGCTTTCTTAAGGCCTTCGAGCATGATCCTGGCAGCAGGGTCCTCGACATGGTTAGCGGACCAACCGAGCACCTGTGGCATGATTTCTCGCATGACGACTTCGCGCCCGTCGCGCTCGAGCCAGGCCTGAGCGTGACTGCGGCACTCGCTCAATTCGACGCCGGGCTGGAGACACTCGAGCGTCGCTGCGCGAGGATCGTATGAATACATGCCGGTGAGCGCCTGGATGACCGATGAGGCCTCTTCGAGGACTGGCTGGAGGATTGTGTCGGCGTGATAACCGAACGCCCAGCCGGCGCCTACGAGCGAAACGGTGAGTGCGAGGGTCTTGAGCATGGGGGTTCTCCCTTTTTTCGATGATCTGTGCCATACCATAGCGGTGGGCCCCAGTCAGGAGAACCCCATAGTCATGGTTAACAAGCCGTTGCTACCATCACCCGCTTGGCGCACTCCGGACCGATACCCGACGCAATGGACTCAGGAACGGTGAGGAGTCGACCGCAGCGACCGCAACGGCCCTCATGCCACACTTCGAGTTGCTCGGGGACTTCGCCCTTCTCGACAAGATGACGCAGCGCCCAGTCGAACGCCTTGGTCTGTGGCGAGTCCTTGGTAAACCTTGATTTCCGGGTGAGGCCGAAACGACGATCCTCGTTGATAAAGCCGAGATAGGAGTAATCCGAGGTGTTGTCAGTGCCGTATAGCGTCGTGACGAACCAAAGATTGGCGTCTGCCTTTCGCTTCACGCGGTACGTGTATCGAGTACCCGTCTTAGCAGAGCGCAACGTCAGGTGAGCCCTACCTGCGAGCATGAACTTGAGCGCGTCAGTCGCGTCAGTGATACGAACAGCTTCAGTCATATTAGTCCCCTTTGACGGGAAGGGGGAGACTACGAATAGCAGCGCCTAACTCCTCAACGGTCATCAGGCCCTGATTGTGAGCTTCGATGAGAGCAAGGATCGCGGAGTCGTAAGCAGCCTGGTTCATATCGGTTCTCCTGTTTTATGGAGAACAAGATACCACTAAAAAAGAACGCCCGCAAGGAGAACCCCACAGGCGCCAAATTGAGAACCGAAAATAGTTAAGAGGTGGTTACTCCTCGTCGAGTCTCCACTTCTTCTTGAGCCAGGCGACCGAGGCGTCGAAGTTCTCCTGGATTTTCCCCACCTGCTTGGGCGTGAACTTTCGCCCGTCCGGGTGGTGGCGAGTGCCGTCCTCCGGTTCGATGTCCTGGTGGATGCCCCGGGACAGAATGATCTGCCGGGCGATTTCCTTGTACCTCATGCGAGTCTCCTTGCTGTGCGGTGCGTGATTACACCTAGAAAGAGCCGACGGTCAGCCAGCTCCTCGTGAGCTGCAATCAATCGTCTGCGTAGCCCCTGTGGAAGTGAACGGCAATAGAGAGGGCAGCCCAGAAGAGAGCACCCCAAGCGAAGGTAGGGTAATCGAGAAACCATGCGGGTATGCCTATCGCCAGAGCCACCAACACTTCCACAGCTGTGGCGACTTGACTCTGGCGATAGGTAAAGCGGCTCTTCATCGGTCTGCCTCCTGTGCAGCCGCGATCATCTTGCGGCGTTGCTTGTTCATATCAGTTCTCCGTGGAGGCAGCATTTGCGCTGCCCCCGTTAGGTTGGAGTTAGGCAGCCATCTCAAGAAGCTTCTCAAGGAGCTGTTCCTTCTGATTGGCGGTACGTCCGAGCCAGGCGTTGGTGAGCCGCTTGTCACTGGTACGGCCAGCCATGTGATCGGCGTAGTACGTAGCAGCGTTCAAGACGCCGTAGGCAGTGCCGGGCGTTGCGCCGGGGGCATTGTCATACGCAGCCATCAGCGCCTCCAGACGCGGTGTGTGAGCATCGAAGTCGGCGATCTTCTCCATATCGAATTTCGGAGTGAAGACCTGAGCCAGAAGCTTCGCGGCGTCTTCCTTCGAAACCTTGACCTTCGAGAGCTTGCGGGCGTTCTTCTCGAAGTCGCCCATCTGCTCACGAGCGATGCCGAGGATGTCCTTGGCCCGGTTCATCGTCTCGTTGTCGAAGGCTGCACGATGAGCGATGCGAACTTCATTGCCGCCTTCGCGAAGAGCCAGCGTCAGCGTATTATTGCAGACGACGCGGATATTGGTGAACTTGATGACGAGCGACTTGCCCTGCTGATGCGGGCAGGCAACGAGCAGGTAGCTGTTGATCCGATCATCATTCGACATCTTGAAGGAGCGGTTCAGGTTGGCGAGACCCCACACGTAGCGGCCGCCGTTGAGCGAGCCAGCCGTCTCCATCTTCGCCTTGCCCGCCTCGACGAACTCGCGGAAGAACTCGAAGGCTTCGTCATTCTGGATCGGCTGATAGCGCGAACCGACGACATCGAGCACGGAGCTGTCCTTGTCACGGACGAGAGCGGCGAAGCCCTCAACTTCCTGGTTCCCCTCGAGAAACATGGGCTTACGCTCAACCTTCCAGTCAAGCTTCGCGGCCTTGAGCATCTGCTTGGTGTTGAGCGTGTCAGCAACACGGAAGCCGAGACCGTGCCACGGCACTTCGTTGGTCCAGGCCATCGTTTCAACTTCATGGGACATTTCGGTTCTCCTGTTTTGTCGTTCGCGTTAGTGCGATGAAGAACCAATAAAGGAGGACCGGTAGAGCGTCAATAGGAAACTCTACCGGTAGATCGATTAATCTCGAAGTTCTTGGATCAAGGACTTGTATCCTCGAATGATCTTGTCTTGGGCGGCGACCTGTTCTCGGAAGTGACGCTCTTGGGCCTCCACTTCCCGTTGCTCGATTTCGGTTGCCTGGATCATTCGAGCCCTCAAGTCCTTGAGCTGCTCTTCGAGTTCTCGGGCCCTTCGGTCCAACTGACTTCGGGTCTCAGCTACACGGAGGCGGATGCCATCGAGAACGAGTTCGTGGTTCGCCTCCATCGTGACACGCTCAGCGAGTGCCTGCTGGAGCTGATGCTCGAAGGTCGTCAGGTGAAGCTCGGCCCGGTGCGTGGGGTATCGAGACACGTCCCTCGCTCGCTCCTTGAGCTCGGACTCATCGACTGCCTGCATGGCGGTTCTCAAGTTACTCATCGTAGGTCCTCCAGTTGAACAGGTGCCCCAGGTTGAAAACGTCTCCAGGCACTCCGAGGAAACACCCTGCGGCGTTTCGGTGACCTCCCCCACCGGCACGAGCGGCAATCTCCGCCACGTCGAAGTCGGACTCCTTATGGGAACGGAGAGAGATGTTTACCCCCTCGGGCGTGGTCTGGTAGACCACCGCAATGCGTTTCGGGTTACGCTGACAGAGTTCGTTGCCGAGGTCACTTGACATATACCCCGGCGCGTTGACGATGGAAGCAGGGACGCCTCCATACACTCCTTCGACTGACTTGTCAGCCAACTCCTTCACTCGCTTCTGCTGATAGATGAGCAGAGTCTCCCCGATGGCCGCTGCCCGAGTCCGCATATCATGAGACATGCCAAACTCCTTCGTAACCTTCAACCAGGTCTCAAGCGAGTGGTCCTGGATGGAAAGCCACTCATGAATAGCGGCCGTATCCTGGTACTGCCATTTCCACAGGTCTCGGTCCTCGACGAGCGAGAAGAGCAGCGGGACCGACTTGTCCGAGAAGTGGCGCCAGGAGAGTACTGCGCCTGAGTTCTTCATGTTGAAGTGAACGGCCACACGCAGACCATTGAGTTCTTCGGCCGAAATGTCGAGCGCTTGGTCGAGGTGATCGGTATCGCCGAGGCCGAAGATGATGAAGTCCCTCAGCTCGGCCTCGGCGGATTTGTGATGGTCGATCACCACCACGCTCTCGGCGACGGCCGCTATCTCCATCATTCGGTTCTTCTTGACGGAGAAGTCGAGCATGTAGACACGGCGGCCGGCGATGAGCTCCGCTGGGATTTCCGATTGGTAGTTTACGCCCATATAGGTGGCGTCGTCTCCGAAGCGTTCGTAGGCTGCCACGGCGGAAAACAGTCCGTCCATGCATGGATTATGGTAAAGAATTACGGGTGTCATTTGAAAGCCTTGTTCTCTCGGTTGAGTCTGGTCTTCAGTTGATACCGCCTTGCCAGAAGGGGCGGGTAAGTATGACTGATATGGTACTTGAGGGCGATGTCGATCAACCTATCTCCGCGGAGATAGGCCTCGATCACCGCTTCTCGCTGTTCCTTAGTCAGCCGGGGGGGTCTACCTCCTGCCATGTCATTCGTCAGACGGATCAAAGATGTCGGGATAACGAGCGGACAGCGCCTGATTAATCGCGACGGCGACGTCTCGGTGCTCCTTCTGCGTCGAGGGGTCGAGACGCTGAGCCAGGTAATGTATCCACGAGCGCAGGGAGCCGTTCATGTAGAGCGTTGTCTCGGTCAGCCCTTCGGGAAGCACCTTTCGCGCGCACTCCTTGGCGATGCCCCGCTCGAGCGCCTTCTCGTAGATGTCAGTAGCGGTCTCGATCACGTACCTCTGACGCTCTCTCCACCACTCCTTCGTCTCCTCGTCGAGGTCATCGATGGAGTTCTGCCGGTTCTTCGTATCCTGCCGGCGAGCCTCGAAGATGTGGAAACCCGTAGCCTCGGCATATCGCTGAGAGAACTCCTGAAATCGGAACGAGTGATGCCGGATGATCTGGTGGGAGATGTCTCGAGTGGTCACCACCTCGATAACCACATTGCTCATCTCGAAGGGACTCCAGTGCTTAGCGCGCTGAAGGTATCGGACGAGCCGCTCGTAAGTCTCCCTGTTCATCTGATTGCCCGGGTTGCTGACTCGAGCGGCATAGGCCACGAACTCGTCGGCGTCAAGAGTGTGGTAAGTGTCGGGCTGGCCTACCACCGCCACGGTGGCGGCTACGATGGTTGCTCTTGGCTGCATTTAATCTCTCCTTATTGAATTGGTGGGAAGTCGGACCTCGATGGTCGGTTGTTCATTATCGAAATGATGCTCCACACCAAGAACCTGACCCGAGAACATAAGGGTGCCCAACGTATAGCCGTGGATCACCTCACCCACACGAGGGACAACAGGCCACTGTGTGGGAAATCGCTTGTTGCCGATAACGATCACTATCGCCAAGTCTCGAGTGTCAGGGAAAGGGCGGAGGGTGCTCACAGTTCAGTTCCCCCATAGAGTTTCATGAAGCGCTTGCGGTCTTCATCCGTTTCGAAGAACCACTCGACGCCACCGGACATGGGGAACGAGGCATAGTGGCCGGTAAGCCCTACCACCTCATGCGGCTTAGGACTGAACTGCCTGTCCCTGACCAGGCGAAAGGGGTACTGCTCTCGGAACCTACGGAGCATCGCAGCCTTCGTCTGGTCCATCTTCTCCGGGGGCCTTCTCGGCGGGTTTCGGTAGTAGCGCACGGTAGGTCTTGATCCTCTTCTTCAGTTCGATCCCGCCGACAATTCGGCCAGTGAACTTGTCCTTGTATTCGATCACTGGTCGCTCGTCAGTTCCTCGGATATGAACGGTGATCTGTAAGGCCTGGCAGAATTGAACCGCCTCAGAGGTCTTCAAATCGTCCGTCATTGAACTCGCTTGTCGGTCGGACATAGACTTGGCCATCCTCACCCTCATAGATGGTCATCTCGCACATATCAACGGGGACGGCGATGTCGGCGACCTTGTAGAACCACCGACTCGCTTGTATTTTGCCCTCGCCGATGACTCGGTAGATCGTGCCCCGCTTCTTGTGACGCACTAGGCGATGGTTGGTCGGGGCTCTGCCGTCTCTTGGCCGCATGAGGAGGCCGCCCATTCGGACGTGCTCAGCGAGATGCGGCTTGACGATTTCCAGAGGACCAGGCTTGTACCATTCATGCGTCGGCATCAGTCGGTCCTCCGGGTCGAAGACGCGATAGAGACTCGAGTACATCCTGCCTCGGCATCCCACCGTTGCCTGACAAGCGATAATGAAGGGCGTGGTCCCGTCATCGATGTCCTGAGTGACCAGGTGCCGGTGGCACGTATCGCAACAGTAGATGTTCTTAGCGCCGGGGTTGACCTGTGAGGCAAACTTGGACTTAGTCATTGAGCTTCTCCCGAACAGCTGCCAGTTTCTCTTCCAACCTTCTGATCTCTGCCCGAGCGTCATTAAGAGCAATCTGTAGATCGCGGTAGACCCATCCTGTGGCATGGAGACAGTGCTCGAGTGAGTGACCGTGATAGGGTGACCCGTCCTCCGTGTCTCTCGCCTTCTTGCCCTCGTCGATCACGTCGAGCAGACGGTGCTTGAGATTACGGTCGAGGGGTGTCTGGCCTTCGGGCACCTTAGGGGCAACCCGAGGAGGTTCGGCCCCCAGCCCCCGCAAATGTTGACCGACGATGAACTCGCCCTTGCGGTTGGGGTAGACCAGAGAATTATCCCTTACCCATTGGCCCCACTCTCGCTCGACCTTCTCCCTCAGATGGTGCTTAGCCCTCTGCCCCTCAGGCGTAGCGACGTTAAAGTCGAGTGCGTTGTACAGCCGCTTGCGAAATTGAGCGGGGGCCATGGCGTGAACGAGCCCCGCCCTAAGGTCGATAAGCTCAGCCTCGAGTTCACCCACCTCTACCTCATAGTCGATGACCGGGTCCGGGTGGTGACCGAAGCGACTCTTGAACCGGGACTCCCGCATGACACGAGTGTGGCGGCCTTCCTCGCGCTCGGCCTTGGATATAGCCATCTCGCCGCGCACCCAGCTCTCACGTTGCGCGTCGTCGTGCGCCTTCTTCTCCTCAGGGCTGAGACGATTGTATGCCTCGACCGCCTTGTCCACCTTCTGCTGGAGCTGTGTCTCCCTGCCCAACACAGGGGCGCTTCGTGAATTGGAGGGCCAGGCGTCGGGGTTTTTGGCTACTTCTCGCTCGACGAGTTGACGAGCCTCCTCGAGACTGTTCGCCTCCACCCGGCACCACTTCTTGCCCCAGCTCGCTGTTAAGCCTCCCTGTGCCTCGAAAAAGTCCGCCTCCTTGACGAAGATCGCACCGGACATCCGGTGCCTAAGAGCGTAGAAAAGTGCCATTGTGGTTTCTCCTGTTGATTGGGCGGCGGGCGATGGATGCGGCAGACCTTCGACTGATGGCGAACTCGAGCCCAGGCGGTACGATAACAATCGCCCATGACTCCGGATCGTGGGAGAACTGCTGTCGTTGGTCGATCAACTGGCCCTCCTCCCGATCTCCGCCAGCAGCTCCGCTGTCGTGTAGGAAGAAAGCGGGGACCGTATCAGCTCCAGCTGACTGGCGATCTCCACGAGGCGCTCGGCCAGGTCCCCTGTGGTGGGGTTCCTGATCACCTTGCGGCCTTGTATGCCCCCGGCGGAGGCACCCTGCACATACAGGCTGCTCACGTCCTTGAGGAGCGTGTAGGTGCTATAGCGAGAGCCCGGGACGCCACTCTTCGATACATACCCCTCCTCCTGGAGGCGGTGGACGAAGCCACTCGCTGCACCAGGCGTGGCGGTGGTGTTCTCGTGAACATCGGGCAGCGTGAAGGTGAAGCCGATGTTCTTGTCCAGCAGCCACTCCTTGATCAACTGACTGCCGCTCTTGGGCTCAGGCTGTTGCTCTTCCATCATGGCTCTTCTCTGTCGCTCGGCGTCGATCATCACCAGACCGAGTCCCTTGACTTCCTCAGGTCTCATCGTGTCTCTCCTTTGCAATTATCTGATAGGTGGGGTCCCTCATCAGTTTAGACCCTCCGGCCGGAACCCCGTGTGGAGATAGAGTTGGTCTTCGGGCAGCTCATGAAAGGCCAAGAACTGAGTGCCGGCGATGTTGCGAGTGTCGCTGACAGTCAGCCTCATGCCACAGTGGACTGCGTCGAATTTGTCCCCATAGGCATTGTACCAATCATCATACAGACACACCACCCTGTCTCCAACGTCCATACTTAAAGCCTCCTAAAAAATCATGCGACAAACTAGACGGAACAAGGGGCGCTGTCAATCACTTAAATCTGCGCTTGATCAGCGCTGCGGCTCGGCCCAAGTGAGACAGCACTATCCTCACGTCCTCGATGGTCAGAGAGTCTGCCGTGCCCTCGACAAACTCCCTCGTGTGGAAGTTCTTCTTGCAAGCTTTGCACTTGCGATGCCGACGGTAGTACGCATGGCTCTCGGTCCTCGGGTCATGAGCGGTACCCAAGACCAAGAGCCGAGTGCTGGAGCAGTGCGGGCAGCGGAGCAATGTCATCTCTCCAATTCTTCGATCAGTTGTTCCCACTCCTCACGCGATAGAATGAAGGTATGGGTGGGCCGATCCTTTTTCTTCCAATATAGGCCTATCTCAATTCGATCAGAAAAGAGCATCGTACCAATACCAATTCGCCAGCCCTCTCTATCCCCAAAGAAGACCGTAGTGATTGACATCGTATCCGGTAGACTTACATGCTTGGTACGCCCCACCCTAAAAATCCTTAGGTTCAACTCATCAATTATCGCCTGAGTCTCCCCCGGATTACAAGGCACCATAGCCTCAAAGAAACCGTCTAAGGTCATTTCTCGACCAGCGAGTAGTTTACGAGCAACCTTAGCCCCCGAGGCTACCATATCCTTATCTATGGGCCACTTCTTCATTTTACACTCCAGAACGAGCGGCGATTTCGACCGAAGCCCTTGACGGTCTTCTTAACGCCAAGCTGAGATGCAGCCCTTTGAATTTGAAAATCCTTGTAGCCTCGACTTTCAAACTCCCGGAGGACGCTGTTCCTGTTCTTGGGTTTACCTTTCAGGAATTGATTAAGGTCCTCCCTCAGAACCATCATCTTGTCCTTAGAGGCTCGTTTCGGCGCAATGTATTCATAGTCCGGCATCGCGTCGAGACTCTCCCTAAGCACTTCAGCCAGGTCTTTGAACACTCGCTGGGGTCGTCGCTCGAGACGATGAGCAACCTCCAAAATCAAATCCTTGCACCGAAGCATCTGATCCTCGGAGAGGGCTGAAATAGCCTCTTCCCAGCGGTAGATTGTGGTCGGCGTGACTGGCGGTATCATCTTCTTGGCAATCTGTGCCCGAGGCATGAAAAGTGTTAGGATTTCGAGCAAGTATGCCGACACTTCATGGGTCACTCGTTTGGGGCGCTTCATCATACACTCTCCTTTGATGTATATAGACATGACCCGTATTTTATGCGGTCACTTTTGCCTGAGTCAACGCCAAAACTCTCAGATTTAGGGTGGCATAAAGTGCGGGTCACCTGTATTGACTCTTATCGTAGTGCACTATCAGGAGCACCCAGCTGGTTTTCATAACCAACTCAAAAAGTATTGGAATTAGACTTTGTTATGGCATGATCGACAGATACTATACGATAGGGTTTCATCATGACACTTGTAATGATATTTATTTATTTATAGTAAAATTTTACCTTATCAATGAGTACGGTACGGGGTTCGACTCGTATACTCAGACATTTCGGACAAACAAAAGCCCGCCGAAGCGGGCCTAGCTTGGTGTGGGTTACTTCTTGCGCTCCTGGAAGAACTTGCGGATCGCCTCGGGGGTCTTGGCGATGTTGTGCTTGCGCAGGAGTGCTCGGCCCTGCTTGGGATCGAGACCGAAGTCGATGATGATCTGCGCAGCCGAGAACGTCGCCTTCTGCTTCTTCGCGGCGTTACGCTCGATCTTCGCCTTGTTCTTCTCGATGGTCTTCTTGACGAGGATGGACTTTGCGCTCGGGCTGGGCTGGGACTTCTCCATCTCCTCGAGGGTGGCATTCTTGCGCTCGTTCTCGAGGCGAGCCTGCTTCAGCTCAGCGGTGCGCTCCTTGGAGGGGACGGTGTGCTCGTGAGGGGTTGCTTCGATGACGTGCTCCTTGGACTGCTTGATCTCCTGGCGCGGCTGCTGCTTCTGGATTTCTTCGAGGGACGCTTCGAAGTTCGTCTCCTTGTTGAGGGCGTCGATCAGCTTCTGGCGGGACTCCTTCCAAGACTTGAGGGGAGCCTTGCCGTTACGCTCGCGGAAACGGTTGAGCTGGTCGAAGAGCTGGGTGGTGGTGAGTTCGGTCATTTCGGTTCTCCAGGTTCATCGGCGTTATTGCCGTTGATGGGAGTATGGCATGGGGTTAGAGTTATGTCAGGGCTTGGTCTTCGCCATGGTTAAGATTTCGTTCAAGATGCGATTGTGGTCGTTCCAGAGAGGAGGCGCTTCGATGATCTGCTCGAGGTCCGGCGCGGTGACGGTGATGGGCGTCGGGCTGAGGATGACGAGGCTCGTGTCCGAGAGCCACTTGAACTTGTAGTGATTGATCAGGCGGCTCAAGGTTATGGACTTGTAGTGGAGAGGCCAGTGGTGTGGCCAGTTGTAGATGCGGCCCGCTACTTCCACTCGGAAAGCAATTGGATCAGGTGCTGGCGATACTCCCTTGCGCCCTCGGGGCTGAGTACCCTCATGGCCACCAGGTTGCTGCCGAGATAGATCTGCGTCGCCTGCATGAGTATGACGACGGCTTGGTGACTGTGCTTTGCGAAGCCGCTTTCCTCGAGCCACTTGATGGTCTCCTTGGCTAGGTGTTGGTGAAGGTCTCGCGCCGCGTCGTCAAGGTGTGGCAACAGAGCGCTGAGGTCGTGATCACTCATGAGAAGTGCTCCTGAAGGGTTTTGGTGATGTCGGCGGCTTCGACCTGGGGCCACTCCCAGCGGCCATGTGCGGGCTTGGTGATCTTAAGCGTTCTGAGCGCCGCTCGTGCTTCGCGGGGGGCGATTTTGAGCGATTGCGCGATTTCGCCGATTGATACAGCGCTAGGATCGCCGCTAAGGCGCCTGGAAGGCCGGCTGGGAGCCTTTTCGGGGGTTTGCCGGGGGTTACTACCGGCGACACGCTTCCGGCGCTCCCTGGGTGCCTTCTCGTCAATCTGGGATTTCTGTGGTTCGACTATGGGCCTCGGTATGGCACGATTGACGATGCTGAGGGCTTGCTGAGGGTATGGGGCGGGCAGGACGAACTGACGCTCCCGTGGGGTTAGCTCGTGCTCCATGGCATTCTCGAGGTCGTGCTTGCCGGCGCCGACGACGGTGACGCCTGATGGCTCGAGAAGAAGAGAGTTGTCGCTGATCCATGAGATGGACTGGTCTTCGGTCACGAGGTTCATGAAGAGCGTGGCGCCGTAGGTCTTGGCGAAGCAGACGTAGTCGGTGCACCTTCCGTCTTTGTAGAAATACAGCCCTATGGTCGGAGGCACCTGAGGGGATGAGGTGAAGGGGTGGTCGGATTTGGTTTGCTCGTTGTGCTGCCGGGCCATGAAGTCGCTCCTGTGGAAAAGGTTATGGAAGGTGTATGAGCCACGAGAGATGGTGTCGTCAATAGCCTCTAGGTCTTCGTCGTCGGGTATTCTGTATCTGGTTGCTTTTTGGTTAAAGATGCGGGGCGCGAAGGCGTGGAGTTCCTGAGGGTATCTCTTGTGGTGGTGGACGATCCTGGTGACTTCGAGGTGGTGCCTCCAGACACGGTAGAGAGCACGTTTCTGATCTGAGTCAGGGTTGGGTCGTTTGGCTGCCATCGCCAGTGTCCTGTGTGAGAGGGGAATTTGCGTCGGAGAATTCTGCGAAGCCTCGGCGGCTCTAGGTCGAACTCGCGTGAGAGGTGTTTGAGGACTATCATCTCGGACCTGTCAGAGTGAGAGCTACGATGGAGATGAGGATACTCAGGATGCTGAGCGCGATGACTGGATCAATCATTTCACAATCTCCCATTCGTCTGGATTGGTGAAGTCCTGTGTGGCGACTCCAGTGGCTCTGTCTCCGAAGTTCTCAGTGATGAGCCATGTGACGCCGTTGGGGTCGCTCTTGTGGCGGACTGAAGTGCCAGGGGTGAAGTCAGCAATTGTGGGTTTGGGCTTGAGGAGCTCCAACCATCGATCATAACTCTGGGGCATCATGCCGTTCTCGTCGAGAAAGAAGCGCTGCTCGAAACCCGGCTGAGAGCTGAGAGTGATTTTAAGGGTCCGGCCAATCTTGTTCGCCATGAAGCCCAGCGCGCGGAGTTGCGCGATTGCTTGTTGGTAGTGCATGTGGTATTCCCTCCTGAGGATTACTCCGAGTACTATAAAATCTTGAGGTTGGGATGTCAAAGAGTAAAGTTGGGAAAAAGTTAGTCGTAGGGGCTGTAGAGGTCAAGATCTTGAAGATGCTCTGCGAAAAGGGAGCGTGTATAGGTGAGGAGTTGGTGGGAGACATCCGTAAGGGTAGTGTCTACGTGATGTTGAAGCGGATGAGAAAGAAAGGCTGGGTGTCGAAGGATGAGGATAAACGGTATAAGGTCTTAGGTATGGGGCTGAAGGCCATCGAGGCTTGGAGGGTGTTTCATGGCTGAGGGCGTTTGGGAAGATCATCGTGGCGAAGTCACGTTGTCTGTGCAGCAGGTAGCCACTTGCGTCAGGGTCTCGTTGTTTCTGTGGGGCGGAGCGGTAGGGCCTAAGTTCTCAGCCTTGGGGCTGGACACGATCTTCGTCAGGGATGAGTGGTTCTTCAAGCAACTGGCCCGCGATCTGAAGATGGGTGTGGCTGGGGCTTCAGAGCTGTATGCAGCTAATCGTGCGGCGAACGAGGAGAACATTCGGCTGCGTCGACTGCGCGGTGAAGCGCTGGTTGTGGCTGAGGAAGTGTGCGGTGCGGTGGCGTTTGTGCGAAAAAACTATTTGGATCGGTGGCATTTCTTCGAAAAAATGGTGCGTGGTCAAACAGTTAGGCAGATCTCTAGGGCACTTGGGAGGGGTAGCGAAAGGCGGGTGGCGGATGCGTGTAGCTGGTGTGCTGGGGCGATTGAAGGCCGTGTTGGGGCAGCTCGGATGGAGCCGCTGTTGACATTTCGGGAGCATACGGGGTAAGCCACGGTAGGGTGCCATAGGCGTAGGGATTGGCAAGGTATGAACAAGGCTACGAGATTGAAGAAGAGGGCAGAGAGGCTGAAGGAGCAGCTCCAGCTTGACGGACCTCGCCAGACCACTCGTAGGGGCCGCCCGGCCAAGAACCCGATCAAGCTCCACGTCAAGGACTTGGCCCAAGCCCATGTGGAAGAGGCCATCGATCAACTCGTCCGAATTATGAAACGCTCCAAGTCGGAGACCTCGAGGATGGCGGCCATTGAGCTGCTCCTCGCTTACGGCTGGGGCAAACCAAAGCAGCAGGTGGTCGGAGGAGACAGCGGTGACAGTCCGATCCGTCACGTTCACGAAATCCGACGAACCCTCGTCCGAAGCACCCAGCCCAAATGAGGTCCGGCGGGGGCCAGAAGACCAACGCATCCTCGATATTGAATACCCGGAGGCTTTCGAGCCTCTGCTAGGAAATCATCGCTTCCAGGGTGCGAAGGGCGGACGAGGTGGCGCCAAGTCCCACTTCTTCGCCGAGCAGCTGATCGAGGAGGCTGTAGACCAGCACATACGCTGTGCCTGCCTGCGTGAGGTGCAAGCGTCGATCAAGGACTCGGTCAAGCAACTGCTTGAAGACAAGATCGCCAAGCTCGACGTGGTCGACCTGTTCCAGGTTACGGACACGGAGATCCGGGGCCCGAATGATAGCTTGTTTATCTTCAGGGGTCTGCGCAAGCATACAGCAGCGTCGATCAAGTCGCTCGAGGGTTTCAATCGGGCATGGGTCGAAGAGGCGCAGACCGTCGCTCAGCGTTCGCTGGACCTGATGATCCCGACGTTCCGCACGGGCTCTCAGATGAGGTTTTCGTGGAACCCGAACTCGCCTGACGATCCTGTGGACAAGATGTTCCGCGAGAATGCGGACGATCCGGACTTCTGCTTGATCGAGGTGAACTATTGGGATAACCCGTGGTTCCCCGATGAACTGCGCCGAGACATGGAGCGCGACAAGAAGCGTGACCCGGAGAAGTACCAGCACATATGGTGCGGGCAGTACCTGAAGAACAGCGAGGCGCGCGTCTTCAAGAACTGGGAGGTCTTGTCCTTCGAGACTCCGCTCACCGGAGTGTCGTTTCTGCACGGCGCTGACTGGGGCTTCTCCATCGATCCGACTGTGCTTATCCGAGGCTTCGTCGGGCGACTCGAGAACGGTCGTGCGGTGTACGATCCAAAGGGCAAGTGCCTGTTCATCGACCATGAGTGCTATCGTGTGGGGGTTGAACTCGATCACACGCCGGCGTTCTTCGATGGGCTGGTGAAGGATAGAGGAGTGCCGGTGCTGACATCGATTGGCGCCGCTAGGACTTGGCCGATCATCGCGGACTCGTCCAATCCACAGGCGATTTCGTATCTGCGGCGTCACAACTACCCGAAGATACAGGCGGCAGTGAAGGGGCCGAACTCCATCAAGGAGGGTATCCTCTTCCTGCAGTCGTATGACATATACGTCCACCCACGGTGCACTCACACGGTGGATGAGTTAACGCACTTCTGCTACAAGACGGACCCGCTGACCAACTTGGTCACCCCGGAGCTGTCCGAGAAGAAGAACCACGTGATCGATAGTCTGCGATACATGGTCGAGCCTATTCGCCGGCCGAGGTCTACGACTTTGTTTGGGAGCTACTGACCATGGCCGATAACTTGGACCCCAGCACACCGTCTGGCGACTACAAGGCCATGATGGACTACTGGCAGACCGTAGGAGACCTGCTCAAGGGGGCACAGGCGGTTCGTGACGGTGGTGAGCGGTACCTGCCGAAGTTCGAGAACGAGACGCGCAAGCAGTATCAGGATCGCTTGCGCTGGGCGCGGTACACGAATGTCTATGGCGACATCGTGAACAATCTCGCGTCCAAGCCCTTCTCCCAGGAACTGACGCTGCAGGACCCGGCGCCGATCTTCGTCTCCCTGGCGGAGGACATCGATGGGCAAAATAACAATCTGCACAACTTCGCCGCCGAGGTCTTCAAGAACGCGATCAACTTCGCCATCGACTGGATTTATGTGGACTATACCCGAGTCGATCCTTACACGGTCGACGCTCAGGGGCGCACCCGACGCAAGTCCGTTGTCGAGGAGAGGCAGGAAGGCGCTCGGCCCTATTGGGTGCGCATCCCTGCTATGGAGATGATCGCGGCATATTCGGCCAAGATCGACGGAGTGGAGCAATTCGTTCACTGCCGTATGCTCGAGACCTACACCGAGCGCGACGGCTTCGGCGAGAAGACAGTCACTCAGGTCAGAGAGCTCACTCGAGACCCTGTGGTCGATGAGGAAGGAACTCTGCTGGGCTTCGGCCCGGCCTACTTCCGCATCTGGCAGCAGGTCTCTGATCAGTGGAGCGTGATCGATGAAGGGCCCATCGCCATCGGTATTATCGCTGTTGTGCCCATCGTCATCGGCGACCGTCAGGGCAATACGTGGCGCATTATCGGCGAGATGAACGACTGCGCAGACCTGCAGATCGACCTGTACCAGCAGGAGACGGCGCTGCAGAACGCGCGTCAGCTCACTGCCTTCCCGATGCTGTCCGCCGACAACGTGGAACCTCCGACCGAGACCTACACCGACGAAGACGGCAACGTCAAGGAGCGCCCGGTGCCAGCGCCTGTCGGTCCTCGTGCTGTGCTTTACGGCGGCAGGAACGCCGACGGTACGGGCGGGTCTTGGAAGTACATCGAAATCACGGCCTCTTCGCTCAAGTTCTTGTCCGAAGAGATCAAGTCGACCACACAGGAGCTGCGTGAGCTCGGGCGTCAGCCTCTGACTGCGCAGACCGGCAACCTGACCACGATCACCACGGCCTTCGCCGCTCAGAAGGGCAACAGCGCAGTGCAGAACTGGGCGCTGATCCTGAAGGACGGCCTGGAGATCGCGCTCAAGTACACGGCTATGTGGATCGGGCTCGATGACGGGCCGGGCGTCAACATCTTCACCGATTTCCAGAAAGGCATCGGCGAAGATGATGGCTTCGATGACGTGCTCACGATGCGTCAGAACGGCGACCTGTCACAGGAAACCCTGTGGGAGGAGGCTGCTCGCAGAGGTCGACTCGGCGATGAGTTCACCGTCGAACGTGAGCGTGATCGCTTGGTTCAGGAAGAGCAGGACAAGCCTGATGAACAGGACTTGATCGCTGCTCTCGGCAACAACCCTCCTCCGCCACCTGTGGAAGGGGAGAACGAAGAGGAGAATGACGACGATGCCGGCTGAGTCTTTTTCAATGGTCGTCGGGCAGGCCTGGACTGAAGTCGCTTCGGGCGGTTCTTTCGGTCTTCAGGTGCTGGGCTCGAAATCCATCGGTCTGTATCTGGGGAGCGGTGCGCCGGCCTCTGATACGGATCAGTTTATGATCATCCAGACCGGGTCCGACCACAGTTTCTCTCTGGACCTGGACGGGGCCAATGCCTACGTCAAATGCCTTGACGACGGCACGGTCCGAGTGCGAGGGTGGAAGGTCTGATGGGAACGTTCCAACTCTCAAACGAGCTTGGGGGTTTCTCCCTCACCGCCGGTGGAGAGTTCAGCCCATCTCCGCCACCCGATTACACCAATGCCGTCGCTCTCGCTGGTGACGGTGAGCCCGATGTCGAAGGTACCTCCGGGACCGCCGGCTTCATCGAAGTCTCTGGAGACGCAAGAACATGAGCACTCCCAAGCAAATCGGCTCACTCGATCCGGCCGCATCCTTGACCGGCGACGAGCTTATCCACGTTGTCCAGGGCGGCAACTCCCGCAAGGCTACCGCCGCCGAGTTCGCCGGCCTTGTACCGGAGGGACCTGAGGGACCGCAGGGACAGCAAGGCCCGAAAGGGGATAAGGGCGACAAAGGGGATCCCGGTGACCCGGGGCCGAAGGGCGACCAGGGAGACGAAGGACCGCGCGGTGCTCAAGGCAATTCGGGTCCCAAAGGTGATAAGGGAGACCCCGGCATCGAGACGGATGGCATCACTGCTATCGTCCGATTAACGCAGGCCGAATATGACGGTTTGCCCGAGAGGTCCTCGACCACTCTCTATCTCATTGTAGGGTGACGATATGACCGAATTGGTTAAAATAAGCGAACCGACAGTAGGGGGATTACCCCCCGGTAGTTCTCGGGGGCTCACTTTTTCGCCGGACGGTAAGCTTTGCGTTGTAGTGAGTAGCGTATCACCGTTTCTCGCGGTCTACGGTGTAGAGGATGGCGTTTTTACGAAGCAACCCAATCCGACAGCGCCAGCTGGTATAAGTCATAAGGTGGCTTTTTCGCCGGACGGTAAGCTTTGCGCTATCGGTCATAACACGACGCCGTTTCTGTCTCTGTATAGTGTTGAAGGTGTTACGCTGACTAAACTACCTAACGCGACAGGCGGTTCGCCGGGCGGAAGTAGTAATGGTGTTGCGTTTTCGCCAGACGGTAGTATGCTCGTCGTCTCTGGCGGGGGTACGCCATATCTTCATATCTATGCTGTGTCAGGCACAGCTTTTGTAAAGCAGCCTTCACCGGCTGAACCTCCAACGGGGTCGGCGTCACAGGTTGCATTTTCGAGCGACGGGGCCTTTTGCGCGGTCACACATGCGAACTCACCATACCTTACTGTGTACGGCGTGAGCGGTTCGACCTTTACCAAATTGCCCAATCCAACAAGCAATCCGGGGAGTACGGGCTTCGGTGTTGACTTTTCACCAGACGGCACACAACTCGTTGTGGGGCACTTGAACGCGCCGTATATATCTCTTTATGACTTCGACGGCGTTACGCTAACAAAGCGAGAACCCCCGAGTGAAGTGCCGACCGGGCAGGGGAATAGTGTTTCATTTTCCACAGAGGGTGAGCTTTGCGCTATCGCCCACAATGAGACTCCTTATCTGACGGTTTATAGCGTCGAGGGTGATACCTTCACAAAGCTGTCAGACCCGACCGGGGGTAATCCGACGGGTAACGGGTTTTACGCAGATTTTAACCCCGACGTGTCCTTGCTTGTTACGGCAAGTGCTATGTCGCCGTTTCTTGTGGTCTACGAAGTAATTGAGCCAGTAAATCTTTCTAAGGCAATCATGGGGACGACCCCAATAAATGCCATGAAGATTGGCGATGCCGACGTTACCCAGGCCTATGTCGGAGAAGAACAGGTGCTGTGATGATCGATCCTCAGGCAATGGTCCACCCGAAGGCTCACGTTGACGACAGTGTGGCTCTAGGGGCTGGGACTAAGGTCTGGCAGTTCGCATCCGTGACGAGGGGGGCGATCCTTGGGCGTGACTGCTCAGTGTCGCCCTTCGTCATGCTGGATGGGTCTGTCTACGGAGACGGCGTGATCTTCAGCGCAGGCTTCGCCGCAGGGGCGGGCTTCGCTGTCGGGAACAATGTCTTCTTCGGACCGTCTTCCCTGCTCGTCAATGACCTGTTCCCCATGGCCGAGAAGGAAGGCTATGAGGACCAGGTACTGCGTGGTGGCGAGAAGTTCGCGATCATCATCGAAGATGACGTGATCGTAGGAGGTCACGCTGTAATCATGCCGGGCGTGAGATTGGGTCGAGGCTGTATCGTTGCTGCCGGTGCGGTGGTGACGAGAGACGTGCCGCCCGGCATGACCTATCGCCGAAACGACTACATCGACCCCAACCCGGTCGACCGTGAGTTGCTTCGGACTAAGCGTCACAGGTGGGCTAAATGAAGTGGCTGAGCAACATACCCGAAGGCCCGCGCATGGAGATCGGCGTCCTGCGTGGCGACACACTGATCCGGATTGCGCAACACTCCGGCAAGACTTATGGAGTCGATAGCTTCGAGGGCATGCCGGAGCCAACCGAGCATGACATTATCAACGGCGTGAACAACTATCCGAAGGGACGTCTCGCTGTCAGTGAAGGCTTCGTCCATCGTCGCCTTTACCTGGAGGGGCTGACCCACTCTGTCGAGCTGGTGCGTGGCTTTGTGCCTGATGTCCTGAGCAGGTTGCCAGATGGGCCGTTTGCCTTGGTGCATCTGGACATCGACCACTACGCTTCGACCAAGGCGGCGCTTGAATGGCTATGGCCCCGGATGATGAAGGGCGGGGTTTTGTGCTGTGACGACTACTTCCCCGATCAGCAGGGCCTAGCCGCCCTCGCCTTAAACGAGTGGGCAGCGATGCATCCAATCAGCGGCAGCGAAGGCCGCAAGTGCTGGTGGAGAATGACATGAGACTCCACATCTGCACTCTGCTATGGGATGCTAACGGCAACAGCAAAGACTTCTCGTCCATGTATGATGAGAGCTGGGTGGAGAAGCTCTATCGAGGCTTCCGCCGCAACCTTACGGTGCCGTTCTCTTTCGTCTGCTTCGTTGACAGACCCCGGCAATTCGCTGAGCCCGATATTGAGCAACAGGTGCTGTTGAGCAAAGACTTGCACTACGGCGACTGCATCGAGCCCTACAAGCTGAACAAGCCAATGATCCTGTGCGGGCTCGATACGGTGGTAATCGGCAACATCGATCACATGGCTGAGTACGTGATGAGCGGTGGACGCTTCGCTCTACCGCGTGATCCGTACCGTCCGGACATCGCTTGCAATGGTGTAGCGCTTGTGCCCGCCGGCATGAGAAAAGTCTGGAAGGGGTATGATGGTAAGAGGAACGATATGGAGCATGTTCGGATGTACGATCATGCCTATCTCGATGATCTCTTCCCCGGTCAGATCAAGTCGTACAAGGGCCACGTCAAGAGGCGCGGCTGGGCGGGGGTCAAGATCGTTTACTTCCACGGCAAGGAGAAGCCGCACGAGCTCTCCGACCGAGTGGTGAAGGAGCACTGGCGATGAAGACAGCATTTGTACTGGGCAGCGCCAATGGCGTCCATCAGGAGTACCAGCAGGCCAAGCGCCTGGTAACGCCCGACGCGGTGCTCGCTGTCAATGACATGATCGAGCGCTTCAACGGCCCCCTGTTCGCCGCTGTATCGTTTCATGGGGAGAAGATCGACGGCTGGCTCAACGCGCGTCAGCGGTGCGGCTATGAGTCTCCTGAGCATGTGGTGATCGCCAAGGAGTGGGAAGACTGGTACCAAGGCGTCACGCCGAAGTGGCAAAGAAAGCCGCGCGTCTTCCGCCAGTACTTCCCCGGTCAAGTGGAGTCAGGGTCGTCAGGCCTCTTCGCTGTCAAGGCGGCGCTGGTGAATTTCAAGTTCGACCGCGTCATCTGCTGTGGAATGCCGATGGATCACCACGCAGGTTACATCCACAGGCCAGGCCGCGCATGGTACAGCGCCCTGCGTCATCGCAAGGGATGGGAAGAAGCCCTGCCCCATCTTAAGGGCAGAGTCTTCTCCATGTCCGGCTGGACGTCCCGCCTGTTGGGGAAACCCGAAGGCTAGTCCGTCGGTCGGGCGTACCAATTGATGCGATAGTCGTTGAAGGCCTCCGCGAAGTGAGCATAGACCACGTCGGGCAGGTTCACGGCCTGGTTGAACAGGTCTTCAGCGTTGCCGACACTGGCGGCTTCGATGCGAGTGCTCGAGCCGTCGGATCGAACATAGACGACATAGTAGAACATGGGTGTGATCCTTTCTGCCGGGGACTGACGCCCGCCCCGGCTCGGGCACCTTCCGCTAGTCAAAGAGGTTGGCGACCGGGGCAAGCCCCTTTGCCTTGCGCTGGCGATTGCGGATCACCAAGCCCATATCGACGCAATGGGCGCAACGCTGCTCGGCGGGCACGTTCTTGAAAACCTGATACCCGACAACCTCACTCGCCATATAGCGATAGGTTGAGCGCGAATTGAAGCGCGAGCCTTCGCGGTAAGGATTGGTTGCACAAACTGGGCGCGCTTCCGTGGTATTTTCCATCTTGTTGCGGCGAAGGTGAATTTTGCGGGCCATGTCGGTCGTCCTTGTTTCGATGAAGTCAGGATACCATAGACCATGGGGTCTGTAAGGCGGAAAACGTATCATGGTTAAGAAGGCGTTGATCCTCGGTAGCGCGATCACCTTATGGGATGATATAGACGCCGCTCTGGACCTGAGCGAGTTCGACGTAGTAGTCGCCGCCAACGAGGCGGGTGTCGCCTGGTCCGGCATGCTTGACGCCTGGGTGACGCTGCACCCCGATGAGATGGCCGCTCGCATCAAACGGCGCCAGCAGCGCGGCTACCTCGACGCGAAAGTGATAGTCGACCATTGGCAGGTCGAGTACAAGTTCAAAGGGCAGCGGCAGTCAGGATCGTCCGGATTGTTCGCCGTCAAGTATGCTCTTGTGGATATGGCAGTTGACCGAGCTGTCTGCTGCGGTATCCCCATTGAGGTGGAGTCTGGTCGGATCGATGGAAAGTCGTCCTGGCCAGCAGCTCCAGCCTTCAAACAGGGGTGGGAGCAATCACTTCCGCACCTGAAGGATAAGGTCCGATCCATGTCGGGCTGGACCTCACGACTTCTCGGCAAGCCGACGGCTGAGTGGTTGCAACAAAGTCGGTAATCGCTGCGAGTCAGCGTCGGGCGAGTCCCGTAAGGAGAAGTGAAATGGCACTGAAAGCAATCGTGACTGCTGAAGAACATGCAGCCCTTCCGGAGGGTCTCCGCGGCGAGTACGTGGAGCGAGATGGCAAGTTCTTCGCCGACATCACCCCTGTGGATGGCTATGCCCTGGAGGACGTGTCTGGCCTGAAGTCGACGCTGGGAAAGAAGCAGACGAGGCTCGATCAGCTCGAGAAAGAGGTGATCAAGTACAAGGACCTCGATCCCGACAAGGCGCGAGCCGCCCTGTCTGAGCTCGAGGAGCTGAGGAAGCTCGATCCCGACAAGGAAGCCGACAAAATCGCCAACACGAAGTTTGAGGCGGCCAAGTCTCAGCTTCTCACCAAGCACGAGAAGGAGCTTTCCGATGAACGTGCTCGGGCCGAGAAGTATCGGAACAAGATCGACGAGCTTCTCCGCGATCAGCGGGCGACCGTCGAGCTGGCGAAGCACAAGGGGTCCATCAAGCTTCTCCTGCCTCACATCCGCAGCCACACTCGTGTGGTTGAGGACGGCGACGACTTCAAGCTCGAGGTGATCGATGCCTCGGGGAATATCCGCATCGGTAACTCCAAGGGGGAACCGATGTCTCTGGAAGACCTCATTCTCGAAATGCGCAACTCGGAAGAGTACGGCCGCGCCTTCGAGGGTGAGGGGAAATCGGGTAGCGGAAAGCTCCCCGGTACAGGCCACGGGGGGACCCCGGGTCTGAAGCGTAGCCAAATGACCGCACAGCAGAAGCACGAATACCAGCAGAAGCACGGTCAGGCGGCTTTCCTCAAGCTGCCGAAGTGACAGAGAGGTCACCCGGCTAGAACGGTCAAGAAAGGGGTTCTCCAATGACCACTGTGAATAGCGACCTCATCATCTATGACGATCAGGTCCAGACCGCCTACCTCGAGCGGATGCAGGACGTTCTCGACGTCTTCAACGCCGCATCGGGCGGGGCAATCGTGCTCCGGAACGAGCTGCTCGAGGGCGACCTCACGCAGCGAGCGTTCTACACCGTGCCGGGTGGCCTCGAGCACCGAGACGTCAACTCCACCTCTGATCCGGGCACGAAGAAGCTCGGCGCCGACGAGATGGTGGGCGTCAAGACCCCGTGGAAGTACGGCCCCTATGCCGCCACGGAGGAAGCGTTCAAGCGCCGCGCGCGCTCGCCCGAGGAGTTCTCGCAGATCATCGGCCAGCACATGGCGGATGCCACCCTCGAGTACTTCATCCAGGCGGCGTTCGCGGCTCTGGACGCGGCCATCGGGGGTAACTCCGCTATGGTGGCCACCGGCTCCTGGGCGACCGATCACAAGAAGGTGCTGACCAAGGGTATGCGCCGCTTCGGTGACCGGTTCAACCGCATCGCCATCTTCGGCATGGACTCGTCCACCTACTTCGACCTCGTGGACGATGCCATCACGGAGAAGATCTACGAGGAGACCGGCTTCGTCATCTACGGCGGCCTCCCCGGCACCATGGGCAAGCCCGTGCTCGTGTCGGATACGATCCCGGCGAACTCGATCTTTGGTCTGCAGGCCGGCGCCGTGCAGATCATCGAGTCCCAGGCCCCCGGCGTCCGCTCCTACCCGATCAATGACCAGGAGAACCTGGCCATCGGGTATCGCGCGGAAGGCACGTTCAACGTGGAGCTGCTCGGCTACTCGTGGAACAACAATGGCTCGCCCGCGGCGCCGGCCAACCCCAACCTGGGGCAGATCGGCACCGGCGCCAACTGGCGCAAGTACGCCCAGAGCGACAAGGCCACAGCCGGCGTTCTCATCGAGCTGGCCACCACCTCTTCGCCGTAAGGCTTCTGACCCACTTGGCGGCGGAGGCAACTCTGCCGCCACCTCTCTCACCAGTCAGGAGGAACTGACATGACGCGCATCATCTACTCCGCCCAGCGGGGGGGCTTCGAGCCCGGAGAAATCTACCAGAACCCCCGCTACTTCGGGGGCATCGACAAGAACGCCACGGAAGTGGTGGTGATCGGCGATTGGCCTGAGGTCGTCGCCGCCTACGAGGCGGCCAAAATTCCCGTCATCTCGGACTACGTCGGAAAGAAACCCAAGCGACTTCCCGAGGCGGAAGACGATGACGCCGACGAGACCGAGAATGTGGAACTTCCCGACAACTGGCGTAAGGCTTCGTTCAAGAAGCTTCGTCAGTGGGTTAAGAAGTTCGACGCCGACAAGGAAGTCACGACGCGCGAGCAAGCCATCGAGTTCATCGAGGCTCATCTCGAGCCCGAGGAATAAGAACTGGAGAGACGGCGATGGATTTCTATGGAACAGTCGAGGACTTCCTCGAGTATTGCCGAGACAACGGCTATAACGTGGATGATCTGCCGCCGTCTCCCCCCGAGGCCGTAGAGGTACTGCTGAGACGTGGCTCCGTCTATATCGATGGCGTCTATCGCAGTCGGTATCCCGGTCGAAAGACGGGGGGTCGTGAACAGGTCAGGGACTGGCCGCGCACTGGTGCTCGTGATGCCTCGGGCGAACCCATTGCGGATGATGAAATTCCGGTGGAAATCGAGCAGGCGACTTACGAGGCCGCCATCCGAGAGCACAACAATCCGGGATCGCTACTGCCCGACTATGTGGCTACCGAGCGTGTTAGGTCTGAGACCGTCGGGCCTCTGAGTGTGACCTATGCGGACTCGTCCAGTATGTCCGCCCAGGATGCACTGCCCGTCATCTCGCAGATCGATATGATACTCGAACCACTGCTTGGCCCTTCGTCGTCGGGCAAGTCGATGCTCTTCGGAGAGGTGACTCGGTAGGCCTCCCGCTGGATGCGGGAAGCTTCGATCAGCGCCTGCTCGGCGAGGTAGTCGGGCGTCAGCGGGTGCATGGCTTCATATGGACGTAAACGTCCTCTCCGTAGGTGTGGAGCTCGTGAGCGTACTCGCTCGCACGGCGAAGGCACTCTCGGTAGCGACGAAGGCGTGTCGGCATATGGACCGAGCGGTTGCCGTTGAGGCCTTGACGTATCCAGAGGATGCAGTCATCGACTTCACGTAGATTGCCACGCCATGCGTCAGCGATACGCCAGAATTCATGGGTGGGGATCATCACGCGGCCTCCCTCAGGTAAAAATCGCGCAGACGGCGCATTTTGATATGGGCACGGCGTTGCCATTTCATGCCGATGATAACGAGGGCAGTGTCGCCATTCGCGCGGGCACGTTCGATTTGCTCGTAGGCGGCGGCACATTCGATCATGAGCATGTGGATTTCGAAGGCAAGCTGTTCCATGTCGTTTCTCCTGTTCATGTGAATAGGATACCATATCCCATGGGACGTGTCAGAGGAAGTCCTTGCCATAGTTAACAGGAGGTTACCGTGGCTCTGAAGTTCAACTACGGCAAATCGCGGAACACGGCCAACCGCCTGATTAACAAGTTCGGGGCACCGGGTGCAATCTTGCGATACCCGGACTACGATCCGGACCCTTGTCTGATCGCTGCCATCTCGTACGAGAACCGACAGATCGACGGAACGCGCATCCGGCAAACTGACCGCTACATGATCGTGGCGGCCACCAAGCCCGATGGCTCACTTCTGTCATCGCCCGTGGCTGAGCAGGATCGCATCCGGGCAATCATCAATGCTGATACAGGCGAGACGCAGGACTATGAAATCATCAAGTGCGACCCTCTCTCGCCGGCAGGCCAAGTCGTCATGTACGAAATCCAGGCCCGAGCGTAAGACGCAGTGGATGCCGAGAACGTCATTCCCTTTCCACATAGGCTTCGTGCCGAACGCGGAGGCCTGGGAAGAGACTCGGAAGAAGTATGACATTCCTGTCACCGAGACTTACCCATCGGCCGATGCTCGATGCGCTTACTTCGATGGGGAGGGTAAAACCGAGAACTTCTGCCTTGTGACGATCAATCATAGGGCGGACTGGGACTATGAGTTCACTTTGGCCCTCCTTGTCCATGAGGCAGTCCACTGTTTTCAGTTCCTGTGCATGACCATAGGCGAGAGGGAGCCATCCATCGAGTTCGAGGCCTACACAATACAGGACATCTCGACCTTCCTCTTCAACGCTTTCAAGGAGACCCGAGGTGGCACGGAGAAGGAAGCGACTGACTGACCTGCTCAAGGTCTATGAGCCTGAAATCCAAACAGCCTTTCTCGCG
>Ga0265293_10001297_pt1 | contig 54847 bp, 80 predicted proteins | sample Munlanlewell138R_FD_192505 | JGI IMG/M metagenome (GOLD analysis project Ga0265293, IMG submission 192505) | Leachate microbial communities from a municipal landfill in Southern Ontario, Canada - Leachate well 138R | ecosystem: Engineered > Solid waste > Landfill > Unclassified | place: Canada... | reverse complement strand
GTTATCTGGGGTCGGATTCTGATGTTTACTGTTGTTCCCGCTGAGGCGAGCTGGCCTGGCTTGCCCTGATCGGTAACAGGTTGAGCCGACGGTGTTTCCGGTGAGTGGCTGATGGGCGGGTGTGCTGGTTGACGCGACGACTCAGGAGCCCATCATTCCGCGGCCACCCATCATAGGGCCCATCATGGCGGGCATGCCGTCGGTGACGAAGCCGGTGACTTCGTGCGCGTGGGCGCGGATGGCGTTGGTGAGTTCGGGATCGGAGGAGGTCTCGGTGGCGGTAACACCGGTGGGTGTCAGGGTTATCCGCCGCTGGTAGTCGGATGCTTGGCGGAACAGGGTGGGCAGGCTTTGACTCATGCAGGTCACTTCGGCGCCCTGGTCCAAATGCTGATACATCGAGGAGACGTGGGCGTGCAGTTGCGCGACGAGGTCGGGGGCGTCGGATTCGGTGGTGGTACGGATGCCGCCGGGGATGTTGTCCACGGTGCGGCGCAGTTCGGTGTGGCGGGCGAACATGGTCATGTAGCGATCCATGTCGGTGCCCGAGACGCCGCCCATCATGCCGGGACCGTTGGCGTTCCCGGTGGGCATGCGAATGATGTTGGTGCGCAACAGGTATCCCAGTGCGGCGACAGCCCCAGCGGCACCGAGGAGGGCAAGTGCGGCGCGTCTGGTGAATTCGGTCATGTGCGGCTGCTTTCGTGATGGTGTCCTGGCCGGACCCCTCTTGGCCGCCGGGCAGGTCAGGTGGAGGCGGTTTTGTGGGCGACGACGCGTTCGACGAGGCCGAGTGTGAACCGCTCACGATGGTCGATGGCGAGGTCGGTCGCGGCCCGGAGGTGTTCAAGGGGGCGGCGTAGAAAGTGTTCGCCGCCGAGGGGAACGGTGAACAGTTCGAGGAAGCGTTGCACGGCGCGGACTGGGGCCGTGCTGCTGCGGATGTGGTCGACGAGGATGAGTTTTCCGCCGGGGCGCAGGACTCGGGTCATTTCGGCGAGGGCTTGGGTGTGGTCGGGGATGGCGCAGAGCCCGAAGGTGCAGACGACGGTGTCGAAAGTCGCGTCGTCGAACGGTAGGTGGTGGGCGTCGGCTTGTTGCAGGGTGGCGGGGTGACCGAGGTCGGCGGCGCGTTGGCGGGCGAGGTCGAGCATCTGCTGGCTCCAGTCGATCCCGGTCAGGGTGACGTCGTTGGGGTAGAACTCGAGGTTGAGGCCGGTGCCGATCGCGACCTCCAGGACCTCGCCGGTGGCTTGGCTGCAGACCCATTGCCGTGAGTCGCCGAACAGGTGACGGTCGAAGAATCCGATCTCCCGGTCATAGGTGGCCGACTTCTTGTCCCAGTACCGGTTCCAGCGGGCGGTGCGATCATCTGTGGCCATGGTTCACCTCGCGTCGGCGGTCAGACGGTCAGGTGCGTCCGATGTGGGGTACAAACCGGCCGACAGCCCCACAGTAGTCTCGGTAGGCCTCCTCGTGAACGGCATTAAGGTAGGGCTCCTCGACCACCCGGACTTGCAGTTCGATCGTGACCAGCAGCACCACGAACGCGCCAAGCGCCAGCGGGTTGGGGGTCATCAGCGCGATGCCCGCCGCGAAGATCAGCATGGCGGTGAATATCGGATTGCGCACCATGCCGAACATCCCCTGGCGGACCAAAGTTGTTGTCTCACCGGGGTCCACGCCGATCCGCCACGATTCGCCCATGTCGCGTTGAGAGTAGAGCGTGGCCGCGATGCCCGCGACCGCCAGCGCGGTTCCGCTCGCCTGAATCCACGGCGCCTGCAGGAGCGTGAGCGGGGTGAGGATGTCGAGCAGTTGCAGCAGGGGCGCGGCCGCCCCGGCGAGGATGGCGGCGACGAATCCGGCTCCGGCCAACCATTCCAGCGAGCCGGGCCGGCCGTGGATGCCGCGGAATCCGGTGGATCCGGTGTGGCGGTATTGGGTCCAGCTGCGCCAGCCGAACCCGAGTGCGGCGAAAATCAGGTAGAGGATGAGTGCGGTGACGGGCATCGGGGTGAACCTCCTGGCCGGATTGAGATTGGTGCCGATGTGGCGACGGCGGTCGAGCTGGTTGACGTGGAGTCCGCGACTAGTTGCCGGCGAGTGCTTGGTCGAAGGCTTGGACGAGGTCTTCGTAGCTGTGCGGCTGCATGCGGGTGTCGTTGAGGAAGAACGTCGGGGTGCCCTGCACACCCAAGGCGCGGCCGTCGGCCATGTCGAGTTGGATGCGTTCGAGGGTGGCGGGATCGGCGTAGGCCGCGTCGAACGCGGCCATATCCAGGCCGAGTTCGGTTGCGAATCCGCGGAATACACCATCGGCGGGGGTTTGCTTTTCACCCCACTGGGACTGGGTGTCATACATTTTGCGATACATCGCCTCCAGTTGGCCTTGCTGGGCGGCGGCTTCCACCGCGCGGGCGGCGCGCTCGGCGTTGACGTGCGCTTGCAGCGGGAAGTAGCGGATCACGAAATTCACCCGGTCCCCGTATTCGGCCCGCAACTTTTCGATCTCTGGGTAGACCGCGCGGCAGCCCTCGCATTCGAAGTCGAGAAACTCCACGAACGTCACCTTGCTGTCGGGCACCGAGTTGAGTCGGTGACTGTTTTCGCGCACCACCTGACCCAGCTGGCTGGCGTCGGGCTGCGCCGGAGTGGTCGAGCCGCGGTCGCGCACCGTCAGATAGACCAGCACCCCGATCGCCAGGGCGGCGATGACGAACGCGGTGAGCAGGATGCGGCTGGTGCGCGCCATTCAGATACCTCTTTCGTGGGCGTGGACGATTTGGAACGGGGCGGCCCAGCTGCGCGCGGGCACATGGGTGATAACAGCCAAGCCGTGGGCGGTGAACGCGTCGGCCAGGCCGGTGCCCAGCACGTCGCGGGCGTGGGGTCGTTCACCCAGCCGCAGGTAGATGTCGAAGACGCTGCGGGCGGTGGGTGGCGGGTCGAGGTCGATGGCGATGACCTGGCCGCCGGGACGTAAAACGCGGATGGTCTCGTCGATCGCCTGGTGGCGGATGTCGGTGGGCAGTTCGTGCCAGCCGAACACGCTCATCACCACGTCGAAGGTGTCGTCGTCGAACGGCAATGCCGCGGCATCACCTTCATGCAACGCCACGGTACCGATCCCGGCGCGGCGCAGTCGGGAACGGCCGACGGCCAGCATCTCCGGGGAGATGTCGAGCGAATCAACCCGTGTGCTCGGCGATTTGTGCGCCAGCCGGCGGGCGGCGTAGCCGGTGCCGCCGCACAGTTCGAGCACTCGTCGCGGATTCTGGTCGGCGACGAGCTGGGCTAACCGGTCGTGCGGGAGGCCGGGGATGAACCGGTTGCCGGCTTCGAACAGGGGCCCGGCCAGGGCGAATTTGAGCCGGTTGCGGCCCCAGGGGCGGCTCATGTCGCCTGCCGTTCACTGGTAGGGACTAGGAGTGTCGGTATGTAAAGGCTTGGGGTGGCGGCGAATCGGTGGGCGCAGTCGGTCGAGCAGAACCACCAATCCCGCTCCTGGTGGCGGCGTCGCGCCCGGGCGGTGGCCGGGTTGATCCGCATCCCGCAGACCGGATCACGCGGGTAGCGGGCCTCGGTCAGGGCCAGGGTGTATAGCGGGACCGGGGTGGTGATGTTGCGCAGCGGCTGAGCGCCGATCGCTGTGGTGGATAGGCCTTGCCGGGTGGCCGCCTCGACGATCGTGTCGGTGAGCACGGCGTGGCCGGCTCCGGCGAGCGCGGTGATGCGGGCGGCGATGTTGACGGTGTGGCCGAAGACGTCGCCGCCGCGGGCGATGACGGGACCGTAATGGATCCCGGCGCGCAGCGCCAGAAACCCGTCCTCGGCGGCCACCGCATCAGCCAAATCGGTGAGGGTGGACAGCATCTGGGTGGGAGTGTCGGCGGTCAGCATGACCGCATCCCCGATCGTCTTCACCAGCCTCACCCCCGGGCGCAGTGCGGCCTGTGCCAGGTCGGCCAGCTTCGCCGCGAGCAGGGCGGCCTCATGGTCGCCGCAGATTTCGGTGAGCACGCTGTAGCCGGCCAGGTCGACGAACGCCACCGTCATCTCAACCGTGTCGAAGTCAGGTGTGGTGTCGGGCAGCATCATTGGCCTCATCTCTGGTGCGCCCAACCCAGGGCAGGAAGCGCCCCACCCGGGTGGTGTAGTCGCGGTAGGCCTGGCCATGGACGCGGCGCAAGTAGGGCTCCTCGACTCCACGCACCTGCACCTGAATCCCGGCGATCGCGATCACCAGCCCGGCGACCGCCACTGGGTTGGGCACCATCAGCGCCAGGCCGGTCAAGGTGATCAGCAGTGTGGTGAAGATCGGGTTGCGCACGATCGCGAACGGGCCGGTAGTGACCAGTTCGGTGCGTTCGGTCTCATCGACCCCGATCCGCCACGACGCCCCCAACCCCAGCTGGGCCTGCAGGGTCAGCCCGAGGCCCACCACCGCGACCGCGATCCCGACCGCATGAACCACGGCATGGTTGGCGAATCGCAGTGGGGCGAGCCCGGCCAGGGCCGCCGCCGGGGCACCGACGCCGACCAGCAGATAGCCCAGGTCGGCGAGCGCGAGCGCCCACCATTCCAGGGTGCCGTCGGGCCGCCAGCCGCGCCGGTTACCGCTGTCGCCGGTGCGGGCCAGCTGCAGGCGGCGCCGCCACGCCCCGATCACCAGCATCAACACCACGAACAGGCCCAGCGCTGTCACCGCCATCATCTGCTCCTTCCCGCCCGGCCCGTTCTCGCCCCGCGTCCTCACCCATCGGTTTGTATCGATGTTGGCGGGGTTGACCGATCAATAGTGTTGGACGCTATCATCGTCGTGTGGCGATGAAAAGTGGTTCGGTCGATCCCGCGGTGTGCGGGAATGTGGATGCGGCGACGGCGTTGTTTCACAGCCTGTCGGATGGCACCCGGTTGGCGATCCTGCGCCGGCTGGCTGGTGGTGAGGCCCGGGTGGTGGATCTGACCGGCGAGTTGGGGTTGGCGCAGTCGACGGTGTCGGCGCATCTGGCCTGCCTGCGCGACTGCGGTCTGGTGGATTTCCGGCCGCAGGGCCGCGCCTCGATCTATCGGCTGGCCCGTCCCGAACTGTTGGACATGTTGCGGGCCGCCGAAGCGGTCCTGGAGGCCACCGGCAACGCGGTTGCGTTGTGCCCCAACTACGGCCACCCGACCCAGCGGAAGGTAGCGCGATGAGTGAGGCGTGCGGCTGCGGCAGCGACGACAGCGGCGAGGACGAGCAGGAACCCGAACGGCTCTGGGAGATCACCGAACTGCGCGCGGCCGCCGTGGCGGGTGTGGTGCTGCTGGTCGGCTATGTGGTCGGCTGGACCGGCGGCCCCCATGCGGTCGAAATCGGGCTGTATGCGCTGGCGTTGGTGATCGGGGCCTACACGTTCGTGCCCTCGACGTTGCGCCGGTTGGCCCAAGGCAAGATCGGGGTCGGCACGCTGATGACGATCGCCGCGGTCGGCGCGGTGGTCCTCGGCGAGGTCGGCGAGGCCGCCATGTTGGCGTTCCTGTTCTCGATCAGCGAGGGCCTCGAAGAATACTCACTGGCCCGCACCCGCCGAGGTCTGCGGGCGTTGTTGTCGCTGGTGCCCGATGAGGCCAACGTGCTCCGTGACGGCGCCGAAACCATCATCGCCCCAGCGGAGTTGCGGGTGGGTGACCGGATGCTGGTGAAGCCGGGTGAACGCGTCGCCACCGACGGGGTCATCGTGTCGGGGCGCACCGCGCTGGATGTTTCGGCGATCACCGGCGAATCCGTACCGGTGGAAGCGGGCCCGGGAGGCGAGGTGTTCGCCGGGTCGATCAACGGCACCGGGGTGCTCGAGGTCGAGGTCACGTCGACTGCTGCTGATAACTCGCTGGCCCGCATTGTGGCCATCGTGGAGGCCGAGCAGTCCCGCAAAGGCGAAGCCCAGCGCCTGGCCGACCGCATCGCCAAACCCCTGGTCCCGGGGATCATGATCGCCGCGGTCCTCATCGCGGCCATCGGCAGCGTGTTGGGCGATCCGTTGGTGTGGATCGAGCGGGCCCTGGTGGTGTTGGTGGCGGCCTCCCCCTGCGCGCTGGCGATTTCGGTGCCGGTCACCGTGGTCGCCGCGATCGGCGCGGCCAGCAAGCTCGGCGTCCTGGTCAAGGGCGGGGCAGCGCTGGAAGCCCTGGGCGCGGTCCGCACCGTGGCGCTGGATAAGACCGGCACCTTGACCGCCAACAAGCCTTCCGTGATTGACGTCGCCACCACCAACGGTGCCACCCGGGGCCAAGTCTTGGATGTCGCCTCGGCGTTGGAGGCCCGCAGCGAACACCCCCTCGCGGCAGCGATCCTCGCCGCCACTGACGGTCCGGTGCGCCCGGCTGAGGAGGTGGAGGCGGTCACCGGGGCCGGGCTGACCGGGTATCGCGACGGCCGGCGGTTGCGGTTGGGTCGGCCGGGCTGGCTGGATCCCGGGCCGCTGGCCGAGCAGGTCGCGGCGATGCAGGCCGCCGGTGCCACCGCGGTGCTGGTCGAAGACAACGGTCAGGTCATTGGGGCGGTCGCGGTGCGTGACGAACTACGGCCGGAGGCCGCCCAGGTCGTCGAGGCGTTACGCCGTGGGGGTTATCAGGTGGCGATGCTGACCGGTGACAACCAAGCGACCGCGACCGCCCTGGCGAAGCAGGTCGGCATCGATGCGGTGCACGCTGATCTGCGGCCCGAAGACAAGGCCGCGCTGATCAGTCAACTGCGCCAACACTCCTCGACAGCCATGGTCGGCGACGGGGTCAACGACGCCCCCGCCCTGGCCACCGCCGACCTCGGCATTGCGATGGGTGCGATGGGCACTGACGTGGCCATCGAAACCGCCGACGTCGCCCTGATGGGTGAAGACCTGCGCCACCTCACCCAAGCCTTCGCCCACGCGCGGCGCGCCCGGCGCATCATGCTGCAAAACGTCGGCCTCTCACTGGGATTGCTCACGGCACTCATTCCGCTCGCCCTCACCGGGGTGCTGGGGTTGGCCGCCGTGGTCGCCGTGCACGAACTCGCCGAAATCGTCGTCATCGCCAACGGGGTCCGCGCCGGACGCACCAAACCCCTCCGGGGCGCCATCATCGAAACCGGAACCGACTCCGGCCGGCTGGCCCACACCGGCAACCAGAAAACCACGGCAGCCAGTTGAACTCGGGGCGCAACTGGATTACGTCACAGGCAGCAGGCGTCGGCCCAGCAACGGGGTAAGAACCCGGGTCGATCAGGTCAACGGTGTCGAACTTATGAGCGCCGCGAGCACGCGATCCCTGGTCGGAAGGTCCAATCGGCACGCATCAGCTGCCAGCTCGGTGCCCGGCTTCATGACATCCACACCATCAACGAGCACGGTCGGCGATGGATATCCACCGACCCTTTCAACCACCACATCTTCAGCGATACCCACCTCAGACAGACACTCGGCGAGCAAGCGCCGAGCCGCCGCCGCATTCGGACACCCCGGGCTTGTGAGCAGTTCCACACGCATACAGCTAGCTTCGCTCAATACCCCGCGCGTTGGATCGGGATGACTGGTCGGTGGGTGGTGCGATCGCGGTGGAAAGGTCGGCGGCCAGGGCCTGGACGCGCGCCGTGATGTCGTCGCGGATGATTCGCATGCGGTCGATGCCGTCGATGCCGCGCAGGGAGGGTTCGTCGGTGTCCCACCGCTGGATGGTGACGCCGGGAGGGTCTTGGAGGTGGGCTTGGCCGCCGACGATGACGACCAGGTCGGCGTCGTCGAGCATCTGCGCGGTGAGTTGGGTGGGCTGATGTCCACTGATGTCGACCCCGACTTCAGCCAGTGCCTGAACGGAGAGCTCGTTGACGGCGGTCTTGGCGTGGGTGCCCGCCGAGGTCACGCGGATGTGCGGGCCGGCGATCTGCCGCATGAGTCCTGCGGCCATCATCGATTTTCCGGCGTTGCTTACGCAGACGAACAACACGGATCTGTCGGCCATATCGGTAGTTTCCCTTGGGTTTTCGCGGTTAGCGGGTGACGGGTACGTTGAGGTCGGCCAACAGCCGTCGGACGCGTTCTTCGATGTCGTCGCGGATCGGGCGGACCGCGTCGAGGCCTTGGCCGGCCGGATCTGGGAGTTCCCAGTTTTCGTAGCGCTTGCCGGGGAAGATGGGACATGCGTCGCCGCAGCCCATGGTGATGACGACATCGGCGGCTTGGACGATTTCGTCGGTCCAGGGTTTGGGGTATTCGCTGGTGATGTCGATACCGACCTCTGCCATGGCAGCGATCGCGGCCGGGTTGATCTCGTTGCCGGGTTCAGATCCTCCCGACCAGGCCACGGCGCGGTCGCCGGCCATATGAGTGAAGTATCCGAGCGCCATTTGGGAGCGGCCGGCGTTGTGGGTGCAGAGGAACAGCACGGTGGGTTTGCCGTCGCTGATCTTGCCTTCGACCCGTGCCAGGGCGTGCAGGCGTTGGCGGGCGAAGCGTTCGGCCAGCAGCGGCAGGAAGTTGGGAATGGTGGCGCGACCGGCGAATTGGTCGTAGGACGAGCAGAGGAACCGTTCGATGGTCTCGGTGCCGAACGTGCCGTCGAACTCGCCGTGCAGCCGGGTCGCCGCGGTCTTCAAGGCGAGCTGTTGGTCGATCGACAGGTCGTGGCGGAGTTGGTGGGTGACGGGGCTGTCAGTCATGGCGTGGGTTCCGTTCTCGTCGTCGAGTCGGTGGTGGGTAGGTGTTGGGAGGTGTGGTGGTGGAACCGTTTGCGCAGCGCCAGGGAGACGTAGACCAACCCGACCAGGACCGGCACTTCGATCAATGGGCCGACGACGCCGGCCAGGGCTTGTCCGGAGGTGGCGCCGTAGGTGGCGATCGCCACGGCGATGGCGAGTTCGAAGTTGTTGCCCGCCGCGGTGAACGCCAGGGTGGTGGTCCGCTCGTAACCGAGATCCAAGATCGTGCCGAGCAGGTAGCCACCGCCCCACATGATCGCGAAATACGCCAGTAGCGGCAGCGCGATGCGTGCGACGTCCCAGGGCTGGTGGGTGATCTGATCGCCTTGCAGGGCAAAGAGAATCACGATGGTGAACAGCAGCCCGTAGAGCGCCCACGGCCCGATCCGCGGCAGGAATTTCGACTCGTACCAGTCGCGGCCTTTGGTTCTCTCCCCGATCCGGCGGGACAGGTAGCCGGCCAGCAGGGGGATACCGAGGAAGATGAGCACGGATTTGGCGATCTGCCACGGGGAGGTGTCGATGGTGGTCTGTTCCAGGCCGAGCCAGCCGGGTAGCACGGAGAGGTAGAACCAGCCGAGCACGGCGAACATGATGACCTGGAAGATTGAGTTGAGCGCCACGAGGACGGCGGCGGCTTCGCGGTCGCCGCAGGCCAGGTCGTTCCAGATGATGACCATGGCGATGCAGCGGGCCAGGCCGACGATGATCAGGCCGGTGCGGTATTCGGGCAGATCCGGCAGCAGCAGCCACGCCAGTGCGAACATCAACGCCGGGCCGAGTACCCAGTTCAGGACCAGCGAGGAGAGCAGAAGTTTGCGGTCGCCGGTGACGGTGTCAAGCCGGTCATAGCGGACTTTCGCCAGCACCGGATACATCATGATCAACAAGCCCAACGCGATCGGCAGCGAAATACCGTCGAGCTGAACGCTTTCCAGTGCGGTATTCAGGCCGGGGATCGAGCGGCCCAGCAGCAGGCCGACGATCATTGCGGCGCCGATCCACAAGGGCAGGAAGCGGTCGAGGGTGGAGAGCTTGCCGACGACCGCTGGAGGGGATGTGGTGGTGTCGGTCATGCCGGCATCGCCGCCACTGTGTGGGCGGTGGTCGCGCCGAGGAGCACGGCCAGGCTGGCCAGCGCTTCGGGCACCACGGCGTAATACACCCACGACGCCCGACGCTGCGAGGTCAGCAGCCCGGCGTCGCGCAGCACCTTGAGGTGATGGCTGACGGTCGGCTGCGAGACCTCGATGTCGGCGGAGATGTCGCAGACGCAGGCCTCGCCACCGGCGTGGCTGGCGATCGCCGAAAACAGCTGCAGCCGCACCGGATCGGCCAGCGCCTTGAGCTTGACCGCCATATCCGCCGCCACTGCCGCCGATATGGGTTCGTGCAGCAGCGCGCCCGGAGGGCAACACGCTTGATCGGCCAACATCTCCGAAGACTTCGACATACGTCGATATTGACAGGTATCGAATTGGTTGGCAAATGAACGTCAGGTGAAGCTGAGCTGGGCCGCGTGGAAGTCGAAGTGCCGCCCGGGGTAGCGGTAGACGTCTTCCAGCCTCATGTACTCGGCAAAGAACGGATCCCAGCCCGGCGGGAAGTGCATGCCGCGGCGCAGGGCGTCGTCGGTTTCTCGTGCGAGTCGGCGTTGCAGCGCGGCGATGACCCGGTCGAGTTTGGCGCCCATCCTGCGGCGGTTGTAAACCAGGGCGGCGGCACACGATCCGTAGTAGTTGATCTGATGAAACGGCGTGGTCGCGGCGTTGAGCACCCGGGCGTAGGTGACGCTGACGGGGTCGGGCAGTCGGCCCATCACCCGCACCAGGGGCAGTAGCCGCTGCACGACCATGTAGCCGAAGACCATGTGGAACAGCAATTGCTCGTTGGTCCACCTGGTTCCGCGTGTCGGCGCATCCCAGTCGTCGGGACCGGCCGTCTCCAGCAGCTGGTGAAATGTGACACGCGCGCGCTCCAGATCGGCAGCGATGGCGTCGCGGTCCATGCCCCGATCATGCGCCTACCGCGGCCATGTGGCCACGGCCGCGGCAGGTCGCGATCGGCTAGCAGCAGGACCCTGCCGTTTTCTCTGCCTCCGCAGACGATCCGCAGCACACGGCGTCCTCGCCGTCACCGGGATTCTGGGGGCTGGTGCCGAAGGTGTCGGAGTCGGCCAGCACGGTATAGACCTCCCATTTCTCCCCGGCTGGACCGGTCACCCAGACCTTGTCCTGGGTGGCGAAGCAACAGGTGGTGCCGATCTCCTCGTCGGTGAACAGCCCCTCGCCGGTGAGTCGGGCGATCTCGGCATGGACAGTTTCGCTGGACTCCACCTCGACGCCGAGGTGATTGATGGTGCCGCCCTGGCCGGGATTCTCCAGCAGCACCAGCTTCAATGGTGGCTCGGCGACGGCGAAGTTGGCATAGCCCGGCTTCACCTTGGCCGGGGTGGTGTTGAACAGCTTGGTATAGAAGGTGATCGCCTCGTCGAGATCATCGACGTTGAGGGCGAGTTGAACACGGGACATGATCCGCCTCCTCTAGGGCTGAGACATATATCGAACTGACGCGTCGACCTCAGGATGCCACCTTTTTGATATATGTCAAGGCAGGTGGCATGATGGGTTCATGCCCAAAGCGCTGCCCGTGATCGACATGTCCGCCCCGGTGTGCTGCGCCCCGGTGGCCGCGGGGCCGATCAGTGACGACGACGCCCTGGCCGTGGCGATGAGGCTCAAGGCGCTCGCCGACCCGATGCGGGTCAAAATCATGTCTCTACTGTTCAGCTCACGCCCCGGCGAGGAGACCAGCGGTGATCTCGCCGCGGTGCTCGACTTGAGCGAATCCACCGTCAGCCACCACCTCGGCCAACTCCGCAAAGCCGGGCTGGTGATCTCCGACCGACGCGGCATGAACGTCTTTCATCGCGTCAAACCCGAAGCCCTGCAAGCACTCTGCGTCGTCCTCGACCCCAACTGCTGCGCCTAACCGGAGAAGCGCGGTTCATCGCCGCTGCTGGGAATCCGAGGTTTGGTGGCACTGCCGCGGCGGCCAGCGGCAGGTGGTGACGACGGTGACGACCTAGGGGGTTGAAGACGTCGTCACGGTCGATGAGCACGCTCAGGTGATCTGTTCGTGGAGGGTGTCGAGTTGGCCGTAGAGTAGCTCGATGGTTGATTGTTGTTCTGCCACGGTGGCTTTGAGTGCGGTGATCTCTTTGTCTTTGGCGGCGAGCCTGCGGCGCAGCGCGGCGTCGATGCTGGTTTCGCGGCCGGTCGATGCTGGGCCACCGGCAGTGGTTGGGCGGTCGCGGTATTGCTTGATGAGGGCCACCAGGTCGTCGTGTTTGTAGATGGTTTTGCGGGACACCTTGGCGCGGCGGGACACGGTGGAGAAGTTGATCTCGGCGTTGGTCTTGCGCAGGTAGGTGATCGCCTTTTCGATGTCACGCCGCTTCTCATCGCTGCGGCTGTCGCGGTGTTTGGCCAGCGCGTCGAGCGCTTTCTGGGTGGGCGGCGGCGGCTTGGGGCGGCTCATCGCGGTGTGTCCGGGTCGGCCTTGCGCAACACCGATTCGTGGCTTCCGCGGGCAGCGGTCTGCATCGTGGGTGCCCGGTTGGCGGTGCCGGCACCCGCGACGCTATTCGCGCCGTCATCGGTCACGTCGTCGCGGTGGAGCCGGTCGAGGATGGCATCGAGCGAGGCGATTTCGCGGCGACGCTCGTGGATCCACACGTTGTCGTCAGTGAGCTCGCGCCCGGTGCGTGCACGGTACTGCTCGCGGCGGACGTCGATCAGCTTCAGGGTCTTGGCGCGTTGGTCGACCAGTTCGTCGAGGTGGGTGGCGTCGGTGGCGAAATGCCCACATGACAAGCATGCGTTGCCTTTGTCGCAGGTGGCCACCGGTGGCAGCAGGCATACTCCGTTGGGCAGCACCCGGTCGGTGCGCGCCGAGAGCTGGGTCATGTCGTAGATGTCGGACGGGCTGATCGTGATGTCGGTGCCATGAGCACCGATCTTTTTGTGCCGCAGGAACTCTGCTTCGGCGGTTGCTTGCAGTGTGGCGGCATAGCGCAGGGTCATCGCCGGGGAGGCGTGTCCGAGGTAGCGCTGCACCACATGGATAGGTACGCCGTCGTTGAGAAGCTCGGTGGCCCGGGTGTGGCGCAGCCGGTGGGTCTGGGAGAACCGCAGCGGGTGGCCGGCGGTGTCGGTGAGGCCGTGGATGTTGTCGAGCCGATTGAGGATCCGGCTGTAGGAGTCATAGCTGCGTGGTCGCTGGCCCTGGTGCTGGTAGCGCACCCCGAGGAACAGGTATTTTGGGTCCAGCTGCGGGTAGCGCCGCTGGATCCAGTCTTGCTGTTCGCTGATCACGTTGACCACCGCCTGCTCAACCAGAATGGTGGGCACCACCCCGTCGACTTTGGTCTGCTGGTAGCGCAGTTTGGCCACGAACCCATCAGGATCGTCTCTGGCGCCGGCAGGGCGGTCCTGGCCCGGGATCGGCTGCAGCGGGTCGAAATCGAGCATCAGAATCTCCGAGGCCCGGCGCCCGGTTAACGCTTGCAGCAGCCAAATCCTGGCGGCTTGCGGATCGCCGAGACCGGACACGACCGAGATGGTGGAATCGGGGTGGGTGATGACCACCGGTTTGCCCGCATTGGCGGCCAGCACGTCGAGATAGCACAGCATCCGCTGCAGCTCGGCGGTGGAAAACCAGGTCAGCTCCCGGCCGCCGCTGGGGCGTCGGCTGCGAAACGCCGCACCCCACAACCGGGTATGAGTATCGGTCAACCGGTTCCAGCGGGGATCGCCGGTCGCTGCCGCGGCTTCCTCGGCATGATCGACCATGAACGTGTAGAACATCTGAATCTTGGACTGGACGACCGCGATCGTCGCCGCCGACAGCGGACGCTCCGGTTTGGCCCGCGCGGCAGGTGATTTGAGGTATTCGGTGAACTCGGTGAACAACAGCCGCAGCGCCGCCCGGTCGGTGCTGATCACCGGATCATCGATCCCGCGTTCGGCCAGAAACGGGCCCAAGTGGCGGGTGATGCCGCGGGTGCGCGCGATCACCGACGACCAGCGCAGCAGTTCAGCCGTCAAACAAGTGCGCAGCCAGAACCGCACCCCGTCACGCAGCCAGACCGGTTCGATCCCTCCGAGGCGGGCAACCTGGTCATGGCAGGGTTCGTGCTCACGCTGCGGGATTCTGGGATCAGCGTCCAGATCCCAGATGTCATGAGCCCACCATGGCCGGTCGGTGCAGCGGACCGACACGTACAGATGCAGGTGCTCGATGAAACTGGCCACGTTGCGCCGAAACCCGGCCGAGGGCAGCCGGCCGGTGCGGCGCTCGAACTCCCGCACCCCGTGACGCACGATGGCCTCGGCGCCCAGATCAGCGATACTGGCCGGGTGACGCCGGTGCTGGCGGTGGTAGTCGGCGGCGGCGACGCTCAGTGCACCGCTGGTCCATTTCAGCAGCGACGGTTCGATCTTGCGACGTTCTTCGTGTCCGCACAGCCACACCCACCACGCGATCTCGTCGCAGAACCGTTGCGGCACACCCTGCGGGGTGAAGTTGTGACCGTCCGGGGTGGGCCGGTAGCGCGGGTTGTGCTGAAAGACCGTGGCGGCCGGGCCGGAATCCAGGTGATAGACCAGGGTCCGCCACTGCGCCGGTACCTGCTGCCACTGCTGTGCCCACCGGTCCTCGCCGCCACCGCGCGCGGGTGCTGGCTGTGCCGAGGCACGATTGTCATTGCCCGTCACGGTTCACCTTCCACCCGGCGACGTAGTTCTTCCATTCGGCCAGCGTGCGCATCTCGGCGTCGGCGGTCACCCAGCCGTAGGTCGACAACGTGGTCTGCACGTCGGCGTGCCCGAGCCGGCGCATCACCACATGCACATCTACCCCGGCCAGCAGCAGCGCGGTGGCGTGGGTGTGGCGCAGCCAGTGCGGCGTCCACTGCTCAGGCAGCACGCCGGTTCGGCGGGCGGTGATCAGATCGACCTTGTCGTAGATGGTTTCCGGTCGCAGCGGGGCGTAGCGCACGCCACGCATCAGGTTGACGAACACGAAACACGACGCCAGGTCGCCGACCGCGATATCCGCGCCGGCGGCCACCAACTGCCACACGTACTCGGTGTAGAGGGCGACCAGATCGTCGCCGATGTAGATCCGGCGCGGGCCCGATTTCGCGCGCACCCCGTGCGGATGATCGTCACGGCCCGCCACCATCACCGATGGGGTACCGCCACCGGCGATATCAAAATCACTGTGGCGCAGCGATAGTGCTTCACCGAGCCGCATGCCGGTTTCGGCCAACACCGCGAAGAACAACCGGTCACGCAGCCCCGCCCCGCCGCCCGACCACTCACCCGAGACTGTCTGGACACTGCACGCATCCAAGATGGCGTTGACCTGCACGGGCAGCAGCACAGGTGTTTCGGCGCGCTGCAGGCCGCGGAGCCGGTGAATCGGCCCGTCTTGCTCGCGTTTCGGGCCGACTCCGGCCAGAAACGGTGTATAGCGGCCCCGCCGGGATGTACGAGCATGGCTGGCGTACAGCCGCCGGTACGGGTGCACCAGGTCATGGGCATTGGCGAAATACCGGTACATCGACAACACCGCCGCACTGCGCGGCAGCAGTGAGGACTCGGCCAGCTTCTGCTCGGGTTCACCGATCCGCGTGACCCCGGGCAGATCCCCGGTACGCAGGTAGGCCAGGAACTGACCGAACAGACTGGTGGGGAAGTCATCCCACGCGGTACCGGTACCTTCCAGCACCGTCCACCACGCCGCCAGCCCATAGGCATAGGCGCGCAGCGTGTTCGGTGAGCTCCCTTGGTTGCGCAGAAACGTCAGGTACTCGCGCGCCGGCGCCACGGGCAGCTTGTCGGCGCCGACCACCGTGTAGGTGGGTGGTCGGTCCGCGAAGCGCACCCGCTGCACCTGTGCCACCGTCAGCCGCACCCCACCCCATTCACGATGGCCTGCCTTTGCGGAAATCGTCCAACCGGATCACCTGGGAGCCGCCATCGGCCGGTGGGGCCGCGGTGCGGCCTTGGCCGACACTGGCCGCGACCGGGTTATGCTCGGCCGCCGGCGCCGGTCGCTGGGTGGCCAAAAACCAGTCCAGCACATCAGCGGGATAGATCATCGATTCTCGGGCGCTCAGCATCCGCACCGATGCGCCGCCGTAGCAGCGCTCCACCCACTTGCGCAGCAGCCGGGGCCGCTCCGGGGCGCGGTCGGCCCACCCCGGTTCCGTCATGCCCCACGTGTGCCCGGTGTCCGGGTTGATCCGTGAATGCAGCTGGGTGGTCAACATTTTCGCCCGGTCCGGCGCGATCAGCCCCGAATCCCGCAGATGCATGATCAACGACCCCAACGACAGGCCCCACTTGGCTTTGAGCGGACGCAGATTCAATAGCGACATCACCCGCGGCAACTCACCGGCGATGACCCCTGCCGGGGCCAGCAACTCGGTCGCGAACCGGTTTGCCTCCAACTCGTCGGCGGCACTGACTGAGCAATAGGCGTGGCTGTGCAACACCAAATGACCGAGCTCATGGGCGACCGTGAACCGGGTCCGCTCCCACGAGTCGCTATCCCTCAACACCAACAGTGGACGGTCCCGCAACCGGCCCACCCAACTCGAATACCCCAAATGCCGCTCATCACGCGAGCGCCCACCGGTAGCGGCGAACTCGCTTTCCCATTCACCGGCGACGCGGCGCCGGACAATCACCGGAGCACCCAGCCGCTCGGCCTCATACATCAAATCGTCAAGCGGCTCATCGGGTTCCAGTCCCATCGCCTCACGCAGACGCGCTGCGGCCACGGTGATCGAACTGTGTGCCAGCTCATCGGGACTGACCGTCGGAACCTTCACCGGCGGAAGCTTCGATCGGCCGTCGAGCTCACCGAGGAAATCGCCTGCCAACGACGCGAACGTCGCCAAAAACTCCTGTTCACCCACCGTCATTGACTTCGGCGCCCGAAACAACAGCTCGTTCGCGGTGATCCGTGTCTGCGGCTCCGAGCTGAAAAACGCTGTAGGAAACCGGAACAACCCGGCCATCCGCGCAACATCGTCGTCGTCGAGTCGCACCGTCGGCGACTTTTCAATCTGGGACTGTCGTGACGTGCTCCAGCCTGTGGCTTCCACCACCGACCGTGCCGTCATCCGCCTCAAGAACCGGGCCTGCCGGACCCGTGCACCAAAAACCTCAATCATCGTGCGCTCAATTCATCGTCACTGGGTTGGGAAACCCACATGCACCCAACACTGTGCACGATGGCTACGACGATTTCGGCGGACCGTCCTCCTCGTCCTGCTCGCCCGCAGCGTCCTCGTCGACCTCGGCGAAGTCGTCGTCGCGTCGCCGCGCTCCCGGCCCTCCAGGACCGCCGTCCGGGCCAGTCGTCGTGACGCGCTCCTCCATGATCGGCGGCGGCAATGGTGTCCGGCCGTAGAGAATCTTCACACTCTTGGTGAGGATGCCGGCCGCAAATGCCGCACCGCCGAAGCCCACGCTGCCCGGCCACCACAACACATAGAGCCGGTATCCCTGCGGCTCGGCGATCCCGTCCTCGCCGCCGATCGGGTGACCAAGTTCGTCCTCGATGCTGAACTGCTCGCCGCCGGGCACGTACGGCACCGTCCCCAGGAGGCTGCCATCCCACTTGCGGGGATGCTTTCGTACACCGATCTGGGTGCCGTTCCCGTCGAGAAGACGAATTCCGAATCCGTTGCCCGACACAGCCTTCAACGTCGAGTTCGGCGTCTGTCGACGCAACCTCGAGAACAGTACCGTCTCCAACACCGCGCATGACGTGGTGATCGGCCGCACGTTGGCACCCTGATCGACGAAACGGTCCGGCACCTCCCCATAGCGAGCGATGAGATCGCCATGCACCTCGCCAAACACCCGAACATGCTGACTGACGTAGTCCTCCACCAACTGCTGAGGATCGTCGTGTAGTTCCATGGGGTAAACATTTACCCCGGTATCCCACACTCAACGTCGCGCCACGCCGCTGACAGTCGGCAAAATTTTGGCTGCTCATACCTAATAGGTTACATGTACCCGAAGATAAAACTGCACTTCAACACACCCTTAAGGCGCGGTTTGAGGATTTAACGCCTGATAAGAGCAGGGGCTACTCTTGTGTCTCACAACAGTTTTCATTTATCGCGATCGATTACAACTCAGGCGTGAGAACTACGCCGTATCAGCTGGGCGGCGGGGCGGGTACCAGCCCATGATGTTGTCGCAGAAGTCGGCGGGCCGACGGGGAAGCCGTCCGGCGGTGAGCAGGCCTGCGGTGGAGACTGCGAGATGGATGTCGTGGGCCCGGCCGACGAAGGCGATGAGCTGCAGTTCCCGAACATGCCACGGCACACCAGGGCCCAGGGCGAGGAGGACGTGCGGCTCTCCTGGGGTGTTCCGGCTTGTTTGCCGATCCCTTCGGTTCGTGAATAGCTCGAACACTGCGGCTAGCGAAAGGGCGTCGCGGTCGATGTGTTCGACGCAGTGCCACTGCCAACCAGCTGCTGTGACGTCAGCGCGCAGGTTGTCTTTGTCCGCCAGCCACGAACCGATCCAGGTGTGCGCTGGCCCGTTCTTCGCCGCAGCGCGAGGGGACCAAAGCTGGGGCGGCGCTGCTGCTTTCTTCAATGGTCGCGTACCTTCATCGGACACATGCCCATTGCCATGTTGTGAGCACCTCGGCTACTTTCAGCGGCCAACGCACGGAAACCTTCTCGATCGAGGACCAGGTATATCGGCCGTAGTCGCGGCCAAGCCTTGGTCTCAGTACCGGGAATCGAATTCCACCCCATCCTGACCTCCTGACCTCTTTATCTTTGAGACCGGTCTCGTGCGTCGATGACGCGTGGTCCCAACCCGACTCCCTCGGCCTGATTTATCGTGCACAGGCCGGCGATATCGCCTGCCGTGAAATGCAACTTCCGAGGCTCGATCCACGAGACATCGTGACTGTTGTGACTGACAGCGATGCGGCCTCGCACGGCCGCCTCAGGGTGCAGCGATTGGTCGAGAACACGGCCAGCGCGCCACGAATTTCCGCATTTCCACCTGATGCGTTCTCCCGTCGTGAGGGCGCTCGCTTGGTGCTTATTCATCAGCCTCTACCTAACGAGTTGCGCCTGCGGACATCCTGCACCGGCCGCGGCAGCCTCACCGCTGCGGGTCTACCGGTGCGGATCGGTGTTCCGCTCTCTGCCTGGTGCTTACGCAGCGTTCCATTGCCGCGGACCGGCATATCGCGTCCGCAGTGCGAGCAGATCCCGCGCGTTTTTACATGAGTGGCAAGGTCATCCAGATACACCGACACCGGCGGGGTTCCACTGCCCACGCACCACAACTCATCCAGTGGCTCTCCAGGACTGACGCGAATCTTCACGCCGTAATGCCCCGGCGCGTACGGGTCATAGTCGGCTGGCTCAACCCGGTATCCCCGCGACCGCAACCACGACTCTGCCACAGCAGCATTTCCACCAGAATTCAGATGCAGGACCACCGCCCCACCGTGTTCACGCGTCGACCCGAGGACTGCGTCTGCCACGTAGCGGCCGAGTCGTTGTGCGATCGCCTCGCCGGCAAGACGTTCAACGTGCCAGCCCTGCACCTGCTTTATCGGGATGCTCATCGCGAGCCGCCCGCAAGCAGCTCGACAGCGCGGCCAGCCTTGTTCCGGCCGTCCATCACAGCACCGATCACCGATGAGCGAGAAAGGCCAGCCCGATCTTCTACCGCACCGCGGTACGCCCACGCGGTGAGCACCTGCGCAGAACTCGCCGAGGCGGACATAGAACACCAAAGCATCCTTCACCCAGGCGCGCTCGCTCGACGGGATGTCGAACACCCGGTAGTCGACCTCGGTCCAGCCGTAGAGCGACGCGGCAGCCACAACACGGTCCTGTCCCGACCCGCGCTCGGTATCTCGCTTCGTAATGTAGCCCCTCATAGTTGAACATCCACTCGCTGTTGGGCATTCGTTAAAACCGCCCGACCTACTTCCGTCAATTCCACGATGGCCTGCCATCCGTTGTCGGCCGGGGCTTGGTGCTCAGGCAGCTGACGGGTAATGGTGCCGGTCACAGTGCCGTAAGTCCGGGTCTGGGCGGGAACGGTCTTGAGGGGCAGCAGATCGACCCGCTCGACAATCCAGCCCAACTCGGCCAGTCGGCCATAGGTTGCATGCTCGCCTGCGTAAACGGAGTGTCCGTCAATCAGGAACGCGAGCGGCCCGGCGTTCCCTTTGCGCGCCAGTCGCGGGTAGGGGTTACCCCACTTCACCCGGCCGGCGGCCACCGCGGTGAGCGCTTCGACCTGGCGTCCCGAGGGTTTGCGCCCTCGGCCGGCACCCGGCTTGGCCATGGGCGGACCTCCTTGCTCGTCAAGTGTTCCATTGCGCACCGACATCAACAGTTCGGCTTGCGGAATGATGATGACTATAGTCTACATACAGGGAGTCTATAGTCCCCATCGTGGATATCGATCCCCGACGGCTTACGGAGCTTGGTGCACGCCTACGCGCCCTGCGGGATGACCGCGCCGAGACTCAACTCGCAGTCGCGCGGGCCGTCGGAGTGCATCGCACCTACCTGGGACGGCTGGAGGCCGGCCAGAAGAACATCACACTGGGCGTGCTCTACGGCCTGGCCGATCACTTCGGGGTTACCGCCGCCACGCTGCTGCCCGACTGACCTACGGAGCCGATTGACTGGATCGGGCACCTTTGCCGGAATCGTGATGCCGGACAAGGCAAATAGACTCAACGGACATCGCTGCAATCGCAATCGGAAACGTAGTCCGGTATGGCGGGGCAAGTACACCCAGCAAGACGAGCAGGACCACATGGACGTGGACCGGCCGCAGCGCTCGGGATCCCCACCGCTCGTATAACGAAGATGGTGACTTCACACCCCGATGTCGGCGGGCAGCGCTACCATGGGTTCTGAGGAAGGGCTGGCCATCAGGGTCTGGCCCGGGTTTCCCAGCGAGGAGTTCACATGTCTGCACATCCGGTTGGAACTGCGTCCGCCGCCCCACGGCCCGTGACCGAACTGCACTATCTGTGGTCTGACCTTCGGGCCCGCCGCCCCGCACTGGGGCTGCGCCGCGAAGAACTCGCCGAACTGCTGCGCACCGACGAAGGCCGCTACTGGAGCCGTGAAAACGGCGACAGGAACACCGGGCCGCTGATTGTCGCAGAACTCATCGAGATGGAGCGATTCGTTGCCCAGCAGGCCCAGCAACTGCTCGACGACGCCCCGCCGGCCCCCACCATGGTGGTCCTGGCCGCCGTGCCCGATCAGGATCAGTTCGACCGCACCTATCCGGCGGCAAGGACCCTGCGTCACGGCGTCCACTACCCCGTCACCCTGCAGCACGTTGCCGTCGGCCGTGCCGCCGCTACGCTGACCCGCCGCGGCTACGACGTCGAAGTGCACCGAGGCGATCGGCGAGCGGATCTGCTCGTCCGCCGGCTGGCGTGCGGTCTGTTGAAGAACGAGACCGCTGCCCTGTTGGGACTGAGCCAAAAGAAGTACAACGCTCACGAGACCGGCAAGGCCGCACCACCAGCGGGTCTGATCGCAGAACTGCAAGCCGTTGATGACTTCATCACCACCACGGCCTCCCAGCTCACTGTTGGCGACGTCAACGGCGTACCGGTGGTTTTCACGCTCGACGACCCCGCCGAGTTCCCGAACATCTATCCCCAGGCGCGCACCCGCCGGGACGGCAATGCCTACCCTGTCCGAGTTCATCATGTCGCCGCAGCCTTGCGTGCCAGCGCGCTCACCCTGGACGGTGCTCAGCCTCGAATCGCCGTACCTGCGGACTGACCCTCGGGCGGGGCCTATCTGCAACGGCGGAACCAATGTCACGGTCCACCGCTAGAGTCCCGCTGTGCGGCTAGATCAGAAGGCCCGCAGCGGTCTTGTGTGGTTGGTATTGGCAGTAGGTGTTGTCGCGGTCCTTTGGACGATCGGCGCCGCCAATCCCGCCTTCGGGTTCTTCCTACCGGGCTGTGCAACGCTGCTATGGCTCGCGCTCGCCGGCATGTGGTGGTCGGCCTGGTACACGCGGGTGAACGACAAACACACCGCGATTGCTAAGCATCAGCGCGAAGTGGCGTACCGGGCTGCCGGGCTGGACCAGATAGACACGATGTCTGGCGTCGAGTTCGAACACTACGTCGCCGCTGTTCTACGCGGCCTCGGCTATCAGACATCCCTGACGAAAGCCACCGGCGACTTCGGCGTCGATATCGTCGCGTCAAAAGGCGGTACCCGGACCGCCGTGCAATGCAAGCGACAGGGCAACCCTGTCGGCGGTGCAGCCGTTCAACAAGCGGTGGCCGGCGCTGCGATGCACCAGTGCACCGCAACGATGGTCGTCTGCAACCAAACATTCACCCGTGCAGCACAAGCTTTGGCCCAGGCCCACGATTGTCGGCTCATCGATCGCGCCGAACTGGAGTCGCTTGCGCTCCGTTCCGCCAACGCCGACCGAGTTGCTGCGCCCCGCACGACCACCGTTGCCTCAGCATCAGACAAAGCGAATGGATCTCTCGCGAGAGGACTACTTCCAGCAGCCGGCGTCAGCGTCGTTGTGGTGGCGATCTGTGGTGGCGTCGCATTGAGCAGCACAGCCTCTCGCCAGGAGGAGGCCGCAGAACAGTTGGCTGCGGCAAGTTCTGCCCCCTGCCCGAGACCGATGTCTGACCTTCTGAACACCCCCGAATCATTGGTGACGCTTCCCGACGTCGTGGGTGACAACGCTGAGGACGTCCGGATCATGTTGAAGCAACGCGGGATAACCGAAATCAACTGGAAATCCGCCAACCCCAGATACGAGTTCGTCGTCAACCCCAGCAACTGGACGGTCGTGAGTACTTCCCCACGGGCTGGCTGCGCCATTGGCCCGTCGGACCGGCCTACGATCACCGTCACCAAGTAGCCGGCCCACCGGCGTGTGCGGTGCCGGATCGGCGTGCGGTGATAGCGCTTTGGCGCTTTGGCCAGCCCGGACACATCTGTCCTCACGCTCCTTGAGGGTGCGCCTATCCACCTCCGCGCCGCGCCCTGTTCTGCCAACACAGCACGCATTAACCATTGACATCATCAAGAGTTAATGCGTACGATGGGGGTATACGAACACCTCCGACGACAGAGGGGCCAGGACATGACCACCACCGCGCCGACCGGCCCCGCCCGCGTCTACACCGACGCGCTGGGCCGCACCCAGTACGCAGTGGACGGACCCAAGGGGGCCTTTCTGGTTACCCGCCCCGACCAGCACGCCAACTGGAACGTCTGGCGCAGCGATTCCCTGCGCACCGTCGCCCAGGCCCGCCAACTCGGCCGCGCGATCGCCCTCGCGTCCAAGCTCTGCGGCTACGCCAATAAAGGAGACCACGGCGAATGACCTCTGGACTGCTCATCCACGCCGACGGGACGCTGATCGACGTCCAGGTCACAGCGGGCAGCGTCGCCGGCCACCTGGGCTGCCGGGTCGGCTCTCCGGTTGCCCTGACCAGCCGCTTAGACATGTGGATCGACGATGAAAGCATCTACGCCCACCCGGTCAACCCCATCGCAACCGCCCTGGCGCGCCGCCACGGGCTTGTCTGGCAGCCGTACCACGGCCCAGCGCTGCTGTGCGGGGTCGACGCCGAAGGTGGCAGCTGCAATCTCACCAATGACCAGCTGATCGCCCTACTCACCGCGCTTGAGGAGATCTGAAATGTCGCCCTTCGCCGCCAGCCCGGCGCCGGCCACACCGCCGACGACTAGCGCCACTATGACGCCCTTCCGATTGGGGACAGCCCTGCTGTCGAGGCCTGAGAAGGAGGGCTGACCGAGCATGTTGAACGATTCTGTGGACCCCGACTCCTCGGGTCAGGTGTATGTCACCACCGTCGGCGGAATCCGCTGTGCGATCAGCGAGGCCGAGCTGTGCTGTCAAAACGACTACTTCACCGAGACCCCGATGATCAACGGCCACCGAAGCAACGGTGTTCGAATCTCAACGACCGGCCAATTGAGCTGGGTGGTGGGTGATTTAGGTGACATTCCGGTGGTGGAGCTGTCCGCAGACCGGCCCTACGACGTGCTCGGCTGGACACTTTCAACAACCACCGACGGCAACGAGCTCCACATCACCCACCCCGCGACCAGCCAGCACCTGCGCATCGACCACCGCGGCCTCGCCGCGGACACGACATGAGCGTCCCCATGCTTTCCCGCTCACGGCGACATGCCTTGGCGGCCAGCCGCAGACGGCACCCATCCTCGAGGAATCGCCGGCGCCCCGATCGCTCGGTGTGATGACCTCGGGCCACTAACAGCGCGGTCTCGCGCTACGGGTTCTCCGCTGTGGGCACGTCTTCTTTCGGGGCAACTGTGATCGTTGCCTTGTAGTTGTCGGGGATCACCATGACCACCGCGCCTGGGTGCAGCGCCACGTCGAAGTCACCCACTCGCAGAACGAGCAGCGGCTTGGTCATTGATTCTGTCGGCGCCAGCATCAAAGGTCCGGTAAGGATATTTCGACCGCGGCGAACAGCCACGGTGAGCCCGACGTGCCTCTCAACGAGTGCTCCAACGTTGATCTCGTACGGGCCTAGATCAGCGACTGACTGGAGCCTCCTTGACCGAGACAGCGGTTTCAGGATCACTGCTTTGCCGCCGATGCAGGTGCCGGAATTGGTGGCGGACAGACCCCGTGGTTCACGGTGAGTTCCTTTCGCTCAGTGCCTAGCCTCTGCCGTCGATGCGGCAGGTGAACTCGGCGATGTAGTCGCCGCCGGCGGTGGTGATGGCATACCGAGGGTGGGCGTAGTCATGGTCGTCGTAGCCGCTGGAGCCGGTGCAGGTGATGCTCAGCGGTTCCAGGTGTGGGGCTTCGGTCGTCCAACGGAAGCACAGCAGTTGGTCCTCGCCGTCCTCGATGGCGCTGCGCATCATCTGGCGCAACCCGCCCAGGTCGGTGGTGCGGGGTTCGTCGGCGAAGCTGGCGCAGACGATGAAGCGTTGACCGGTGGGGTCGCAGGCGAACCGCCTCGCGGCATCGGCGGCGCTGTACTCCGGGGTCAGTGCTTGGGTGTGGTGGGTGGTGCAGCGCGCGAGGAATCGCCCGCCGGGCAGTTCGTCCACGGCAATGCGGTGGCCGGTGTTGCACACGATGCTGAGGGCCATGGTCTGTCTCCGGTCGAACCGTTGTAGGGCCAGTGTGATGCTGGCCGCCGACAACCAGCGGCGGTTTCGGCGGCCCTTTCCTGGATCGCTAAGGGATGGTCTCGACGGTCCATCTGCGTTGGGTCTGTTCGCTCCAGCCTTCGATGTCGCCGCGGGCTTCGGGCGAGGCGGCGATGATCTGGCGGGCGACCGCGACAGTGCCGGCCCTGAACTCGCGCGGCCGGAAGGTTCGGTCGTTGCGCTTCATCCTGGGCTGGGCGTAGTAGCGCCGGCTCGACCAGCCCGGCGCCGCGGCGCGAGGATCTGGGGCGTCGCTGTTCCACCAGTCCACGCTCGACCAGTCGAATCGCACGTCGCGGTTGAGCTTGTCGGCTCCCGCTTTTGCGCTGCGGCGCTGGGAGAACCTACGGGTCTGGCCGCGTCCGTTTCGGGCAGCCTCTCCCGCCCGGTCGATGACCCACACTCGCCGCTCTGGGTCGTAGCGCGGTACCCAGTACTGATTGCTCATGGGGCTGATTCCTTCTGGTCATACGGGTTGAACGCCTGGGTGTGGTCGACACCGAGCGCGCGGCGGTCGTGGGCCATTCCTTTCAGGCAGGTCGCCATGTGGCCGGCCCAGATCTGCTCGCCGGCGACGATCACCTGCCGGTAGACGAAGCAGCGGTGGTCGCAGTACATGCAATAGGCGCCGGCCATCAGCTCTGCCCCTGGCGGTTAGCAGCGTTGTTGGCGATGGAGCACTCCAGGTTGGCGAGCATGGCGCGGATCAGTTCGGCGACATCGGGGTGACCGTCGACCTCCCAGCGGGCGGCGACCTGTGACCAGGGCTGGGTGAGCTGGCTGAGCTCCTGGCGCAGCTTCCCGACCGGTGGTTCGTCGGTGTCGGGATCGCCGTCGAAGACTGGCGGCCCGTCGTTGAGGTTGATCCGGATATGGCCGGCGGCCTCATCGGTGTCGATCTGCACCACGGTGGCGCCGTCCTGGCCGACGAATGCCGAGACGGTGAGGGTAGCTCCTCGGTCGGCCCGGTCGATGGAGATCTGCGGGCTGTGGCTGATCGGCGTGGGCATGTCGTTGATGCAGTCGCTCATGGGGCTTCACCTTTCCCTTGCTGTTGTTCTCAACCCTACGCAATAACACTTGATGATGTCAAGGGTTATTGATACAGTGGAACTTGACGACATCAAGCGTTAGGGGAGACAATTGACGGACCGGATGGACCAGCTCACCGACGCCGCAACCCGCCAGGGCTTCAAGGTCTGGCAAACCAAGCGCGGCGCCTGGGTCTTCTCGAAAGGAACCTTGACCGTCATCGAGGACACCACCCCGACCACTGCGGTCCAGTGGGTGCGCCTCGTAGCCGCACTACGCGGACTTGGGCTGGTCTTTCCGGAGGGGCGCCCCGCCGACGAACCGACCGAGGAGAACTAGACGTGTGGACCGTGCAACTGAGTTACACCGCTCCGGGCATCGACATCGACCGGCGCGAGGACATCGCCGCGGCCCTGGGCGCCAACGTCGTCTATGACGACTCCGACGGCCGACTCACCCTGACTTTTGAGGCCGAAGGTGCCACCCTGCGTCAGGCCGCCGACGCCGCTTTGCGCGATGCCAGCACCGCAGTACTCGACGCAGCGCGCGGGCTCATGCCCGCCAAGCCCACCCGGATGCTGGTGATGTCCACCGAGGACTACACCGCCGAGTTGGAACACCCTGGCGCACTCGATCAGGTCGGTGTCGCCGAGATCTCGGATCTGTTCGGTGTCTCACGCCAGCGGGCAGGGCAGCTCGTTGAACGCCCAGACTTCCCCGCTCCGGTGTCGCGCCTGAGGTCCGGGCCGGTGTTCTCCGCATCCTCGGTGGCGGCCTTTCACCAGCGGTGGCTACGCGGCCGCAGCCCACAGGGCGGCCGCCCCTTCAAGGACCCCGGCGAGCTGGCACACGCTGGCTCACCCCGTGCCGCCACAGCTCCCAAGACGGCCAAAACGGCCCGGGGCGGTCCTGGAGTATTGACCAAAAAGAAAGGCAAATCGACATGACCGGAATGCAGTCGATGCTCGCGGTTGCGGCCGTGTTATTCGCGGTAATGTTCTTCATGAAGGTAATTCTTCGGCTCGTCAGCCGTCCAGTCGTCAAAAACTATGTGACGATTCCCCCGCAGCAGGTATACCCGACGCAGTATTACCCCATCGCTCCCCCTGTTATGCCTATGCCGTTTTACCCACAACAGCACGAGCACATCCCGCTGCCGGCGATCGCCGACCCCGAGTACACCGCTGACCGGCAGGACCGCCGAGCGCCAGCGCGTAGCGAGGACGAGGTGTTCGAGGCGGCGTTCGACGACCTGGTGCGCGACTACTACGAGCGCTGATGCCGAACTCGCCCACACCCTTGGTCTTGCAGCTGCTGCTGACCCGCGGGGTGCCTGCCCCCCTGGATGCCCTGTCTGCTGGATCGGCCGCGATCATCGGCGAGGACCACAGCATCGCCGTGTTCGATAGCGCGGGCCCACAGTGGACCCTGACCGCCGCCGCACGCTGGCCTGAATCGGTGACCGCCAACGCTCACCCCTGGGCGGCGCTGGCTCCTCATTCGTCGGGGGTACTGCTGCTGAATATGGCCACCTGTGATGTCGACGCGTTGCCGGCTGAGGTCCGGATGTCTTTGGACATGCAACGCCATCGTCACGGCCCGCCCACCCTGGCTCCTGCCGCGGCGGGTGGGCGGTTTCGGGTTGTGATCGACTCCGGTGAGTTGCGGATCAGCGCAGCGGCCGGAGGGGTGCGCGCGGTGCCGATCGGTGCCCCGTACACGGTGACCGCCGACGCCTATCGCCGCCACGAGGTGACGACATTTTCCTATCTGTCTCCGAGTTTGCGGGTCGTGGCCCGAGCTATCGCCCAGTTCGGTCCGTTGTCGACCAATGACCTGCTGCACCGGGTGTATCCCAGCCCCACCGACAAGAACAAGGCGGCGTTGAACATGACGCTGAGTCGGCTACGTCAGCACCCTCGGATATCGCTGGATCGCCTCGACGATGGGCGCCTGACGATCACGGCCGCCGACGACGCTGCGCAGCCCATCGCCCGCAGCGGCTGACCACCACCGCCGCCTCGGATACGGCTGCGTTAACGGCTGCCCTGCCACCGTTAGTGACCGTTGTTATAGCTGTTACTGTTGATGTTCAGGCGTGCGGATCGCATCGGCGCTGGTGGATGGCTATAACAGCTTTGCTGAGCCGTGGCGGAGGGGCCTACACGGGGGCTACCCGGGGTGATCTGCACTGAGCGCTAGTTCCCATATATCTACTAACCCCTACTACCCATATGGGTCATAAGTGCTGCTAGCGCGGCATAACAGTGGGTCTAGACCGGGCTGTGCCCGGTGATTTCGATCGATCCGATCGCGAAGGTGGCCGGGCGGGTGTCTTTCGGCCCGGCCGGCGCCGATCCTCCTAGCCGCAACGAGCCCAGATCCCCCAGCAATCCCGGCTTCTGGGACTCGGCCGAGGCCGCCGGCACCTGTCCTGAAACATCTTCGGTCCCCAGGATCACCATCCGGATCGTTTTGGTGATCACGCTGGGAATCTCGGTGACCTGGCGCTCACGTTTGGTGGCGGTGTATTCCCCGTAGATCGGATCGCCGTAGTCGAGGTTGTAGGCCACCGAGGTAACAATGCGGTGCTTTGCCCAAAGCTCCGATCCGTCCTTGTCGGCGCCAAGCAGGCCGGGAATCACGCTGATCTCGGTGATCACCGTCGGTTCGGGCAAGGTGATGGTCAGGACCGTGCCGTCGAGGCCGCCGCTGATCCAGCCCTTGCCCTCTTGGCCGGAGAAGGCCTCCATCGGTGGGGTCAACGAGATCGGGTACTCGGGGCCTTCGACCGATACCGGGGTAATCACCGTGTCGATGTTGACCGGTCCGGCGATCGCGGTGGTTTCAGTCTCGGTCTGGACGCCGGCCTGTTGGGAGATCACCGCCGGGACGGCGGGCTCGCTGCTGCCGCCACCCATGCCCGGGGCGGCCACTCCGACGGCGATCAGTGCCACGGCCGGCACCCCGATCAGCAGCGCCTTGCGGGGGACCCGCCGCCGGGGACCGCTCGGAAACTCCGCGGCCGGAGGAACGCTCGTCTCATGCGCATCGGTGTCCTCGCCGCCGGCCTCGGGTTGATCGTGATCGTGGTCCTGGTCGCCGACGCTCTCGCCGTCCCCCTCACCCTGCTCGTCTTCGCTCGCAGCGGCCGCGGTCAGCGCGGGCGGGGTCAGCGTCCCGTTGCGGTAGGCCCGGATGCGCTCGACGGCACTCAGCTCGGCCACACCCGGCTCCGCCGCAGAAGATTCTTTGACCGGTTGTTCTTCGGCGGGAGAGGGAATGTTGTCGAGGTCCGTCGGCGGCGCGATCGAATCGTCGCGTGCGGTGTTTTTGTCCCCGGTGCCGACCATCATTTCGCTGATATCCATCTTCAATCCCTTTTGGTTTAGAGGCCGCCGCCAATGGAGACCGCGTGAATGTGATCGAAATGGTTTTCCGTCGCGGATCCGCGATTCCCCATGGCTGAGACCGAGCCATCGGCATTGATCTGACGTTGTCGCCACATCATGTGGTCCAGCCCCAACTCATACCGGTTGGCCAACAAGAAATTGACGATCCGGTTCCCCAGCGCATGCCCGGCCGGGGTGTCCCAGTTGGGGATCATGATGTCCAGCGCCAGGCCGTTGGGGTGCCACTTGAGTGAGTCCGGGCGCACCCCGCCGATCTCTCGGATCTCGGGGAAGGCCGCCGAGACCGCGCGGTTCATCTTCCGTGTGAACTTCTGCAGGCCCCGTTCGTCGGCCTTGCCTCGGGCGGCAGCGTTCAGTGGCGCAGTGGGCACACCGGTGCGCCGCGCGCGGTAGTGCAGCGCGCGGATCAGTGCGCGGCGCCGTAGTGCTCGCAGGCGGGCACCACTGACGGTGCGATGCTGAGCGCGTAGCCGCGCCGCCTTGCGCCGCATCAACTCCCGCTGCCCCATCGGAGTATCAGCAGCCGGAGCAGCATCATTGCGCGCCGCATCCAAAATCACCCGAGTCGCCTGCTGAGTCGCCCCATGATCAGCCACCGCAGACTTGAGAATCCCCACCAACCGCTCATCAGTACCACCAGCAGCCCGCAACTCCACCCGCCCCGAAGCCAACCCCTGCCGATACCCCTCAAAACTCGCCCCGGTCAACCGCTCACCAGAACCCAACCCCCGCTCCGCAGAACCCGCTACCCCCGCAGCAGACCCCGGCGCCCCCGGACTACCAGCAAACAACTCATGCGCCCGCGCCAACACCACCACATCATCGGCCACCATCACCACCACCCAACTGTGGCGACACTGCGACGAACGTCTGCGCCAGGCTCACGGACTCCCCTGGAATGGCGCCGGTGTTGCGCCACACCCACAGGTCCTCGGCAGTGGCGCCCAGCAGTTGGGCGATCACCGAATCCGGCAGCGGCGATGCCACGCATGCGGCGTCAAGCCGGGCACTGAGGCTTCGGCTCTGCAGCCGTTGCAGCAGATCTTGGCGGGTCGTTTCCAGGGTGATCAGGTGGGCCATCAAGCTCTCGGCATCAGCGGTGGACGACTGCGCGGCGACTCGCCATGAATCCGCCGTTAGCCCCTCCGTTTGGATACACCGATCGATCACAAACGCAATATACGACTCAAAATCGCTGGCCGTTTCCGGTGGCATTCGCTCGATGACGGCGTTGAGGGATTCGATCTGCGCCTCGGCATATCCCCCCAGTAGCGCGCTGGTATCGATGCGTCGGCCGACGACCAGCCCCGTCTCGACGGCGGCTTTGGCCTGCGCCGAGGCCGCCCGCGATGTGCTCAGCACCGCCTGCAGGTCAGCTTCGGGGTCCTCGGCGAACAACAACCGCTGGTAGGTGCCACTGGGCAGGCCAAGCGCCAATTCCAGTTTCCGCACGGTGTCTTTGCGGGGCTTGCGGATTCCGCGTTCCAGGTAGCTCAGGCCCATCTGGCTGATCCCGCTGGCGGCCGCCAGGTCGCTCAACGACAGGTCTCGCGACTCCCGCAGGCCGCGGATCGCCGCGCCGGCAGCCTCTCGATTCACGCGCAAGCACCACCCATGCACGGCATCGTACACAGCTCCTACACTTCCCACCTGCATATATACGCTTCGTTCGGCGATCCTCTTGCGTGTGTCGCAATCAACACCTACGCTTTCCTACACAACGTCTACACATCAAGGGGATTGAGATGACGAACACACCTTGCAGCGCCGACCCTGACCTGTTCTTCGCCGGCCACACCGAATACGCGGGCCAAACCCGCGGCGGACCCTCTCTGGAAATGAAGGACACCGCCAAACACCAGTCCAAGATCGCCCGCACCGAATGCTTGCGCCGCTGCCCCCTGGCCCAGCTGCGCGCCTGTGCACAAGCCGCCCTCGACAACCGCGAGTCCTACGGCGTGTGGGCCGGAGTCCAGCTCCCCGGCGGACAGACCCGCAAGATCCCGGTGCTCAATAGCCAGCGCGAGATATTGGCCGGCATCGCAGACGGCTCGATCGACCCCTACACCCACCCCAGCAACGCCGACGTACTCGCCAACGACCGGGTATCTCTGCTGAACCGTCGTCCCGCGCAGCGCACCCTGCCGCTGTTTCCGGTGCACACCCCCGCCATCCACGCATCCGCGTAACACCTCTGAGCACCGGAGACTGTCATGACCATTCCGCATTCCCCGACCCTTCCCGAGATCGCCGGCGGCGACGACCCCACCCTGCGCGTCGCCTACTGGGATGCCATCGCCTTACTCGACGCCGGCTGGCAGTTGCGCAAGATGCGCTTCGTGGCCGCCACCGGCGCCGGCGCAGTCGATCTGTGCACCCCGACTCATCGCGGCGTCACCGTCGAGAGCACCGATCGGGCCCGGCGGCACCTGAACCTTCCCAATAGCCACCTTGCGGTGCGGCTGGCTCAAGCCGTGGCCATCCTGGGCGCCCGCGGCGATGACAGCCTCGCCGACCTCTCCTGGCAGCTGTCCGCCCACTCCCCTGGCCCGAAGCCGCTGGTCAACTTCGGACATGCACACATTCCCGACCCGGAACTCAGCCGCCAGCCGGTCAACCTGCGCACCGCGTACTGGCTGCTGACAGTTTTGGTGTGCGACTACCAGTGGCGGCTGCACTCCCTCGGAGAGGAGTACGTCGGGGGCGGCTTCATCGCCGACATTCCCCGCGACCTCACTGTGATTTACCCGGCCTCCACTACGCCCGATGGCACTGCGGCGGCAGCGCTGGCCCGACTGCTACCCAGTCTGGATCCGTCCAGCCTGCACTATCTGCGCCTGCTCGATCCGGTGATGTTGGCCAAAACCCGTGCCACGGCTCTGCGTCGCAAGTGAACCCGGCTCATGACGACAATCCCCGACCAGCCCGCCGCTCCTGACCGCAGACCGCCGCTGTTCCTGACCTATGACGAGTACTCGATAATGCACAAAGCGCTCCAGCACTACCCCACCCACACCTCCTCCGGCCTCACTGCCCTGCGCGACCTCCTGCGTCTTGCCCGACGCCACCGGATCGCACAAGTCAACGGAACACAGCACGACGCGAGCCGGCCATGGCCACACCGATGACCGGCCGCCCGCCACGGCGGTGGAACAACCCCGGCATCCCGGCCGTCGGAGTCAGGGCCACCATGCGCCGCTCCCGTGAGACCGCGCTGCGCCAGACCGAGCAGGCCAAAACAGCGCTCCCCGAGCTGCGCGCCGCCGACCGTAATCCTCTGTGGATCGCCGTTATTGAACACCGCATCGCCCATCCGGACGCCACACTGCGCGAGCTCGCTGAATCAATGACCCCGCCGATGACCAAGCACGCCTACGCAGCCCAGCTACGCCGCGCCCTGGCCGCCGCCGACATCGAGGACCAACCGTCATGAGCCGCCGCGGAACCTCCACCAACGTCGCACTGCGCCAAGCGCTGCTGGACCTGCTCGCCGGCGGTCGAGCCACCACCACCGCCGAGCTGCGCACCCGACTCAGCGAGGGCCCTCACTTTCCCGGCCTCACCCACGAGACCGTCTACCGCCACCTCGACGCACTAGCCCGCCAGGGTCGTATCCGCCGCGCGCACAACCACAACCGGCACCACACCTTCTGGACGAGCCGCACCATCTCCACCTCAGCTCTGCAGGTCCGGGAGGTGTCATGACACTGCCCCTGAACCCACCCCCAGCGCCCCACCCCCCGGCGGTGTTCTCCCCCGACCGCCGCCACCGCTACCGCTTGTCCCGCGGCCCATGGAACGACACCTTGCCCACCCTCGGCGTCGTCGGCCACAACCCGTCCACTGCCGACGAAGACCACGACGACAACACCGTGATCCGGCTCAAGGACTTCGCCCAGCTATTCGGGTTCGGCGGATTCAACCTGTACAACCTCAGCGCAGGTCGAGCCACCAACCCTAAACATCTACGCACCATGGCCGACCCGATCGGCCCCGAAAATGACTCCTACCTGCACGAACTGGGCCACACCCACGATGTCATCCTGCTGGCCTGGGGCACCAACGCTGATCCCCAACGTGCCCGCACCGTCACCACTGGACTCTGGCGCGCACTACGCCAGCGCGGCGGAACGTTGGCCACCCTTGGCTGGACCGCCCACCGCCAGCCTCCTCACCCACTGCGCCTGCCGCGCACCACTGCCCTGGTGTCGCTGTCGGTCACTGCTGGCCAGCACCCGAGCCAGATCGATCCCCGATGGCGCCATCTGATCGCCGACGACACCCAGTAAGGACGGTCCCTCATGCCCACCAGCAGCACCGACATCCGGATCACCGCCTACCAGGATCCGGCCACCAGTCAGCGCATCACCCGGCTGCAGTTTCGTGGCTGGACCGTCGAGGTTGTCGGTTCTTCCGTCGCGATCCCCATGCAGATCATCACCGGCGACATGTCGGCCCACGACCTAGACGCCTGCCTCACCGCTGCCACAGCGCTGGCCCGCCAGCGCCGGACACCGGATCAGCGACCCAAACCAGCCAGCGCGACACCGAGCACCCCCGCCAAATCTGCCGCCGTGGCCGACATCCTCACGGCCGCTCACAAACTCGCACAAAACCACTGGCACCCTGCACGATTCGACATCTACGAGACCACCCGGACCGCGTGGATGGCGACCAACATGAACATTGCGTTCATCACGGTTCTGGACGCTCTGCGCCGCGTCATCCCGAAGCACACCCGACTGATCGACATCAACGACCACAGCACCCGCGAGCAGATCTGCGCACTCTACGACCACGCGATCACCGCTCTAGATTCACCACACACTGCCACCAGAGGCGTGGCATGACCACCGCGACCAGCCTGGCTGACCTGCACGAGGCCATCGCCGCCGAGCCCAGCCACTCGGGTCGCCACTTGTCCCGTCACGACGCCTACCGCCAGTTCTGGTGCATGGACTGCCGCCTCAGGCCGTACTCCGCCGGCCGGATCCGGTGCAGCCAATGCCATGAGGGCCGCGGCGCCGGCCAGACACCACTCGCCTCCATGACCGCCGAGGAGGCCGCCTGATGTCTGGCGCCACCACTTCCCCCACCTTCGGCCAAAGTCCCCTGCTCACCGAGCAGCACTGCACTTCCGTGACATGCACTGTCTGCGGCCAGCATTACGCCGACGATTTCACGCACCATTTCGCCGCAATCGAGGACGCGCTGCGCGCCCTGGCCAACCACAACTGGCTCGTCGACGAACATGAGGTGTGGTGCCCGGAGTGTGCCGACGATGCCGGCGCCGACCTCAAGACCGCAATTGTCGACCGCTGCGAGTTCTGCGAGCCCCCACTGTTTCCCGAGCTCTCCGAGGTCCTACCCGACTCGTGCCGCTGCACCCGCCAGCTCGTCGTCCACTCCCCGGCGCCGTTCACTGCCCGGACCAACCCCGGATTCGAGCCGCACCACTGCCTCACCGTCGAGTGCGGCGACTGCGGCAGCGCCCTCGGCGACGATGAATCCACTGCGCACTACCCCTCAGCCCAGGCCGCCCTCGATGCGGCCGCCGAAGCCCAGTGGCTCATCGCCCGCCCCCACCTGATCGTCTGCCAGCGCTGCGCCAACCGTCGCTCTTGCACCGTTCTCGGCCACAGCTGGCCCCAGCAACCCACCTTCGAGCGCGACGGTATCGACTACCGCCGGTGCCTGCGCGGCTGCGACGAGATCGTCACCACCCCGGCAGCAGATCGGAGCCAACCATGGCCGTGACACTGTGCCCCGCACCGACCCCCTGCCTTAGCGGCCGACGTCGCCGCGATCACCGCATCACCACCGCCGATGGAACCTCCCTGGCGGTGGCGCAGTGGGCGGGCCCGAATACCGCCCATACTGCGGTCTTCCTCCACGGGCTGTGCTTGAACCGCACTGCCTGGACCACCCAGATCAACTACGTCTTGCGCCGATTCGGCTCCGACACCCAGGTCATCAGCTACGACCACCGCGGCCACGGACACTCTGGATCCGCCCCCATGTCCACCTACCGCATCGACCAACTCGCCGACGACCTCGACCACGTACTGACCACGTTGACGGTCACCGGCTCCCTGACGCTCATCGGGCACTCCCTGGGCGCGATGGTCGCACTGACCTATCTGGCTCAACCCGCACGGGCCTGCACCGCCGCCGTGGACGGGCTCGTTGTGTGCGCCTCCGCCGCTGGACGCCTCTCCGAACGCGGCATCAGCCGGCTGTTGGCCACTCCTGCCCTCAACACCCTGTACAGCGTCGTTGACCGCACTCCCGCCCGGGCCGCACGCGCACTGACCGCTCCGCTGAGCACCGCGGTGGGCTTTCTGCCCAGCCTGCGCGACTACGACCAACGCCGCACTCTGCCCTCAATCCAGGCCCACACCACGATCATCAGCGGCGGCGCCGACCTCCTGACCCCGCCGGCGCACGCTGAGGAAATGGCCGCCGCTATCCCCGGCGCCACCCATCTGCATGTGCCCGACGCCGGGCACATGCTTCCTCAGCAGGCGCCTCACTGCGTTAGCGCCGCAATCCGACGAACCATCGCAGCAGCACCCCTGTCGGTCGATCCCACGTCGGGCACGCCGGTCGGAGTTGGCGCATGAGCTTTGTCTCTGAATGGCGCCTGCCGCCCTGGACCGCTGAAGAGGTCGCCCACATCAACGAATTCCAGCGGTCCAGGGCGATGCACCCGCTCACCTGTGGCTGCGGCCCCGAAGACGCTGATCACGTCCTCGGCTGGCCCAACCGTGTCCGCGTGGCCCATACCGATGGGCTGCACTGCCCGAATGGCCGTTGCCCGGTGCAGACAACTCATGTCTTCCGCGACATCACCAATGGATCACTGCTGCGATCAATTCACCAGGACTGGACCGATGCGCGTTCGGCAGCGAAGGACGCTACCCAGCAGAATGATTGGGATTTCTGATGCGTGTACATCTGGGTGATTGGTGGACCCGAGACCGCGACGGGAAAACAACCGCGCACCGCGTGGGCGCGGTGTTCCCAGATCTGCGTCCCGAACCAGTCAGCGATCGGCGGCCAGCGCCACACCTACTGCTCGGCTACGACTACAGCCATTGGATACCGCTGTGCGAGTGCAGCATTCCTGCGCCGACAAGCGGGCGCAACGAGTACGCCGCTATGTTCTCCACCTTCATGCCATGGACTGACCACGAGCGGTGCTCGGTGTGCGAAGTCCTCAGCCCACTATTCGACGTGTGGCTCCGTGACGGGCAATCCAGGAGACGGCAACAGTGAGTACATCCACGATTGACTGGCCCAGGGTCACGCCGAATCCGACAACCAGGTCTGACCAGATCTCGACTCGGCCCGGTAGCTTCCGGCGGCCACACGTGAGACCAAAACCCGAAAGCGGCGGCACGAACGGGTCCGGGTTCGCCGCTGTATGGCCGCCTCGACTCGCCGCGCCCTATACCTGCCCCTTCGTATCTACGATCGCGCGATCGCGGCTCAGCGACCCGAACAGCCCCCCGGCTCGCCGGGTGAGGCAACAGCACTGCGCCGGCGCCCACCCACATATCGAACTCGCCGCGATCAGCACCGCCGCAGCAGCACGCAAAACCACCTCTGTAGTCCCATCCGCCACGGTAGTCACCGCCCATAGGGGGCCGTGTCGATACGAGATCGCTCGCCGCCCGCGTGGTCGGATGGATGTCACGACTAGGTACAGGAGGCCGTAACGAACCCATAACACCCCACACGGGGCACTCGAACAACTGGATAGCGGGATCGGCTTACAAGAGCCAGAGAAGTGCGTTCCCCCTGGTGGGGGTAGCACTGGGAGCGTCCTAGAGGCGAACCCTCCGGAGTTGGTAGCTCCGGAGCTTCTGTGAGAACCGGAGTTGGTAGCTCCGTCTCTCGGTCCCTTTGCGAAAGGGATTCACCATGGCAGGTGATTCTCAGGGTAGCTCTTACCCTGAACTCAGGGCAACACATTGCGCCGGGGTTTCGCAAAATCACTGCTTGAACTGCGCAAACACCAATACGTCTTGCGCGTGTCGCAGCAGCGATACCCCACCCAGCAATTTTTGCCAGTACCGACCGCGCGTCAGAATTTCAGACGCTCGGCGGGTCCGGGACCGCGTGGAATCACACGCGTCCCACCTGCGCCTGCGCGGCGCCCGTAAACACGTCCTCCAGGCCGTGCTGTGGCTGCTGTGCGACCACAAGCGGATCACCGACGACCGGGTGCACCTCCACCAGATCGTGTGGCGGATCGTCCACGACCACAAGCACCGCTATGACCCCAAGACCGTCGGCCGCGCCCTGGCATCGCTGGCCGCAGACAAACTCATCACCTACCAGCCAGCCCGCGGCCGGGGTCGCTGCGCCGTCATCGCCATCCACGAACAGTTTGCTGGCGACATCAAAATCCTCGACCGAGACAGCTCCGGAAGAGTCCTCATTCCGGTCGATCCAGACACCGATCCGCACCCCGATTCCGTCACCTTTTCCAGCCCGGCATACCCCTCTATAGAGATTTCCAAGAACCCCCCTACCCCCCACCCCGAACCGGCACCACCCACACCCACCAACACCCGACCGACCGAGGTCGCCGTTAACCCAGATGAAGTTCGCCGAGTCCGAGATTCCATGCCCTCGATCTACCGGGAGCTGCCCAGCGCACGACTGCGGTGGCTCATGGGCGCCGAGATTGCACGCCAGCTAGCCCGCGGGTACCGCCCCGACCAGATCCTGGCGATCCTCGACGCTCCGCTGCCACCCAACGTCGACCGACCCTGGAAATTCGCCCAATGGCGGTTCGCCAAGAACATCATCGGCCCAGGTCCACGCCTTGAACCGCTGCAGCGAGCCTGGGATAAAGCCCACGCCGAAGCCGAACGCCAGACCCGCGAAGCCGCCCAGCAACGCTCATACACCGAGATCACCGAAGCCTGTGACCAACAGCTGCTCAACGACATCACCGTCGCTGTCCAACACCGGTTCGGCGAAAGCAAGAATCCCCAAGCCGGCGTCGTGCATGCCGGCCGTCTGGCCCGACGCCAGCACCCCGACCTCCCGCTCCACCAGGCACTGAGCCTGTGGGCCCACTCCGCGACCGCAGCAGCCCCGCACCCCACGACCACCGACAACGGCCCCACGGCTGATCCAGTCCCACCCAACAGCACCTGCGTGTCCTGCCAGAACCAACCCGGCACTTTCCGAGCAGCTTTGCCCATCCCCGAACTCGCAGTCGTCTGCGACGACTGCTGGACCCACCTGGCCGACCCCGAGCTGCAGGAGGACATCGCCGCATGACCACCACCGAATCCCCGCGCACCTCTCGGCGCACCGACCTCGATGACCGCAGACAGCCACCCCAAGACATGACTGCCGAACAGTCCGTCCTGGGCGGCATGCTCCTGAGCAAGGACGCGATCGCCGACGTCGTGGAAAAAATGCGCCCCGACGACTTCTACAAGCCCGCGCACCGCGCCGTCTACGACGCAATCCTCGAGCTTTACGGCCGCGGCGACCCCGCCGACGCCGTGACGGTCGCCGCCGAACTAGACCGGCACGGCAGCCTCACCCGCATCGGCGGAGCGCCTTACCTGCACACCCTGATCTCGACAGTGCCCACGGCCGCCAACGCCGGCTACTACGCCGGCATCGTCGCCGAAAAAGCACTGCTGCGCCGCCTCGTCGAAGCAGGCACGCGGGTCGTCCAGTACGGGTATGCCGGCGCCGAAGGTAGCGAAGTCAGCGAAGTCGTCGACCGCGCCCAGGCCGAGATCTACCGGGTCACCGAGGACCGCACCAGCGAGGATCTCGTTGCCCTGGAGGACCTTCTACAGCCAGCCCTCGACGACATGGACGCACTGGCCAGCGGCAGCCACGCTCGCGGGGTCCCCACCGGATTCCCGGACCTCGACGAGCTGACCAACGGACTGCACCCCAGCCAGATGGTCATCGTCGCGGCGCGTCCCGGTGTCGGAAAGGCGCTGGCCCTGGACACCCCGCTGCCGACGCCACGCGGCTGGACCACGATGGGCCAGGTCTGCCCCGGCGACCTCCTGTTGGACCCCGCCGGCCAGCCGACCAGAGTCATCGCCGCCACCGAAGTTCTGCACGGGCGCCCCTGCTACGAACTGCGGTTCGCCGACGGGTCACGCATCGTGGCCGACGAACAGCACCAGTGGCCCACCGTGTACGGCGTGTGCACCACGGCACAGATCTGGTGCAGGGTCAATCACCATGGTGGCGCAGTAGACCTGATCTCAGCGGTAGCGGTGTCGCATGCAGGCGCACCTTCGGCGCACCAACACAGACCGGCGACTAGGGCAGCGGTGGGCGCCGCGACCGGCAGCGGCGCGGCTGCAGCCGCAGCGGTCAGGGTCCGCGCCGCCGGCGCAGCCTGGCACACCGTCGTCGCGGTGCGGCCGGTGGCCAGCGTGGCGGTGCGGTGTGTACAGGTCGACAATGACGACCACCTGTACCTGGCCGGCCCTGGAGCAGTGCCCACGCACAATTCGACGTTGGCGCTGGACTTCATGCGGTCGGCTTCGATCCAGCACGGGATGGCCAGCGTGCTGTTCTCCCTGGAAATGAGTAAGTCCGAGGTGGTCATGAGGCTGCTGTCGGCAGAGGCCAAGGTGAAGCTGCAGGCGATGCGTTCCGGCCGGATGAACGATGACGACTGGGCCAGGCTAGGTCACTGCATGAGCCGGATCAGCGACGCGCCGCTCTATATCGACGACTCCCCCAACTTGACGATGACGGAGATCCGCGCCAAAGCGCGCCGACTGCGCCAACGATCCGATCTCAAGTTGATCGTGGTCGATTATCTGCAGCTGATGACCTCTGGTCGGCGGTATGAGTCGCGTCAGCAAGAGGTTTCGGACTTTAGCCGCAGCCTCAAGCTGCTAGCCAAGGAACTCGATGTGCCTGTGGTAGCCATCAGCCAACTCAATCGCGGCCCAGAGCAACGAACAGATAAACGCCCGCAAGTGTCTGACCTGCGCGAATCGGGATCGCTGGAACAGGATAGCGACGTTGTGATCCTGTTGCACAGGCCGGATGCGTTCGATAGGGACGATCCTCGCGGCGGCGAAGCGGACCTCATCGTGGCCAAGCACCGCAATGGACCGACCCGCACTGTCACCGTGGCGCACCAGCTCCACCTGTCCAAGTTCGCCCCTATGGCCCATATGGGTACTAATGACTACTAAACTAAGCTAATATAGGCTATACGTAGATAGGTAGATTGGCGGTAAGTGGGATATATATACGTATAGTCAACATAAGTTAAGCGCAGAACAGCACACATAAGTAGGGCTAGCGCAAGACAAGCTTGAGTAATCAAAGCTATATGCAGAACAGTGGTTGTTAGCTAACCGAAGCTAGATGCACACGTGCATAGCTAACTCTTGATAACATCAACCCAACTCATCAAGGGGAGAGGGATATATGCCCAGTTCAGGGAAGGTAAAGAAGGTAGTCCTCGGCAACCTTAAAGGCGGGGTCGGCAAAACGGTGATGACCACCCAGTTCGCCCACGCCGCGGTAGTTCGAGGATCCCGCGTACTCATCGTGGACGCAGACCCACAAGGCAACATCACCCGGGCCTTCACCAGCTACGACACTGTGAACATGCCGCCGGCCTCACTGGCCGACGTCCTGGACCGTCGAGCGCAAGCCTCGATACGTGATGCCATTCAACCGACCCGGCGTGAGGGCATCTCAATCCTGCCTTCCGGCTTCGACGAACTGCAGGCCGTCCAAGATGCATTGATCTCCCAGCCCGGCGCAGAAAACTCGCTGGCGCGGGCACTGCGTGAAGTTGAGGACGACTTCGACTTCATCTTCATCGACAGTCGGCCCGCCACGGATTTGATCACCCGCAACGCATTCATGGCAGCCGACAGCATCGTCGTAGTCATCCAGCCCGAGGACTGGGCGATCCGAGGCCTGCAGATGACGCTTAGCGCCGTCGAAGATCTCAAGGAATACCTCGACAAGGATCTTCCGGTAGCGGGCTGGATCATCAACCTGGTCAATGCCAGTCGCAAGGATCACGAAGAAAACCTCGACCTACTCAAGGCTATGGCCGACGACGAGGGGATACCCATTCTCAGCGAGCCGTTCCCGAGCGCTGCAGACCTCGGCCGGCTCAGCGTGGTGGGGATGGGCGCTGACGAACATCCAAAGCCGACGCCACGGATGCGCAACTTCGCCTCGATGTTCAGCCTCATCGTCGACAAACTGTCCGAGCCTGCAAAGAGCGGAGTAAGCGCATGAGCAACGCCATTCCCAAGCCTCCCGTGCCCAGCCGGCCCAGGCGCAGTTCCTTTGCTCAAGTACCCCAGAACCCTGCCGCGTCGGCCCCGGACCACGACGAGTCGCAGGCGGGACACAGCAGCCCCGGCGGCGCCGCCACCCAGCTCAGCACGCCCGCGCCCGCACCCGAGCCCGCGCCGGCATCTAGCGGCAAGCGTCTCGGCGGGAACAGCAAAGACATCCTGTTCTCACTGCCGGAGGAGGAAAAAGACCGGATGATCAACACGATCGCCTGGACCACCCCTCGCACGGGCATCCGACATCAATCGAAGTTCATCCGCTACGCCATCGCCAAGGCCTGTGAAGACCTGGAGCGTGAGTTCAATAGCGGCGAACCGTTCCCCGCACCTGTGGACTCCTCGCTGTAGCCACTGGTCACGATCACGTCGCTGCCGTTGAGCAGCGCCACGGCAGGTCACTACCATCGACACATGCCCGCCGCACCCGCCGAGGACCCCCTCGGCCAACACGAGGACCGACTGGTCCACCACCACGTGCAGAGCGCCGCGGCCGACCGTGAACTCACTGAGATCGTCCAGGCCGCGCACGAGAACTCACTGAATGCACGGAAGCGCCTAGAACAAATATCGACAGAACTTGAACAACGGGTCCAGGGCCAAAATCCCGAGTCCGAGCAATCGCCGATCGAGGTATCGGAATTCCATCAGTTCCTGCTCGGAAAGCAAAAAGAGATCGCCAGAATACTGACCGAGGCAAGCAATGACGCCCAGGCCCTACGCCACCGACTCGCGGCATTGAACTACCCAGCTCAGCGCACCCAGTAATCAATAACAGCGCAGCTCAGCCACCCTCCGGTGGTGACACCGCACCTCGGCAAGGGTGAGTCGCGCTCGTCGGCGCCCCTGAGTACAGTGACCGCCATGCAGCAATCCCTGCTACAACAGCACCTCGACGACGTGCGAGCCGAATTGAAGCGCGCAATCAACCTATTCGGCCAATCGCCGGCGACGCCGCCGACGAATGTCATTCCGGACGAGACTGCCGTCAAGAAATGGGTTACCTAGAAATGCCGGTCGCCGGAAGCGGCATCGATATCCATCACGCATTTCGCGACGGCGCACGCACAGAGGCGAGAGGGTAAATGGGTTCCTTTGAAGACCTGCGCAACGTCCTGGACCACATCGAAAAGGCCACAGGCGATGCGAACGCGTGGAAACAAGGACTCACCCACCAAGAGGTTCGCGACGTCGAAGGCTGGAAGCAGGCCGAAGGCACCGGCTACAGGGGCTACACCGACCCTGACACTGGAGTGCGCTACGAAGGACGCGGGGACAACACCTCCACCCGGCCCCAAGTGCCCGACGACGCACTGGAACGACTGCGCGACAACCATCCCGAGCTATTCGCACCCGGAAGCAGAGAGCCCATCACCGCACCCCAATCCGTGGCACCCCCCAACGCGCCACCTTCGCCCGCGCCGTCACCGCTGCCGGAGCTCAGCCCCGAGGAGCAGAAACAAAAAGGCGAAAACGCAGAGGCGGTCAAGAAACTCGAAGCAGATCTCAAAGACAAGCTGACCGATTCAGCCAATGCAGATCGGACGCTGTCCAAGGCCGTACTCGATGCCCAGTCCAACACGCTTGAGGGCCGAAAGAAGCTGGGCGACCTCCAAAAGCAAATCGAAGATGCCGTTGAACGGGCGACCTTCGCCGACAACCCGACAGGTGCGCGCGAGTTCCACCGGTTCCTCATCGGCAAGCAGGGCGAAATCCTCAAGGTCGTCAGCGAAGCGGACCTCGACGACAAATCACTCAAGGCGGTACTGGCCGGGCTCTACGGCGTCAACGCGGTCACGAAGGCTGATGGCGACAAGGACACCGCCGACGACAAGGACAACGCCGACAACAAGGACAACGCCGACAACAAGGACAGCAGCGAGGGCGGCGGCGCTGGGGCCGGCGGCAGCGGGGGAGAGGGCGGCCCAGCTGCACCAGCACCGTTCCTCGATGCCGGCGGCGGTGACCCTCTGGCCGATCTTCTGGCAGACCCGGGCCTGATGTCGGACCCGGGCCTGTTCGGCGGCGAGGGCCTGGGCTCACAAATGCCCCAGATTCCGATGCCGGCAATGCCGACGATCCCCGGGTTGGGCGGCGGGATGCCAGGCCTCGGCGGTGGTGCCCCGACCTCAGGCCTGGCCGATCTGCTCCGACCTAAAGACCCCGAAGGCGATCCGGCCTCGATCGAATCCCTTCTCAACGACCCGCTGCTCGCCGGGGTCGGCGGTGAAGGCGGCGACGAACAGCCGCAATCGCTTCTCGACGACCCCGAGGGCGACGACGAGGACGGCAAGGACGACGAGAAGGCCGACAACGAGAAGCCGGCACCAGGGGAGCCCGTTCCAGGCCAGCTCGCCCCACCGATGCCGGAAGGGGCCGGACCGACCGAAGTCACATTGCCCGACGGGACGACGTTGACCGCACCAAGCCCGCAATACGCCAACATCACCAAAGACGTGGTGCAGGGCACGCCGATTGCCGAAGCATTCCGCAACCACGGTGGTACCTCGATCCTGCCGCCGGGCGCGGCCGTGACCAACCCGATGGATCCGTCCAAAATCACCATGGGCTCCATCGGGCAGTTCACCGACCACCAGATCTACGCGCTGAACAAGGACCTCGCCGTCATCAACGGACAGGTCCGCCCCATCACCGAAGCCCAAGGCGGAGCGGGGTTCCTCGGCTGGATCCCGCCACCGGAAATCCCCGATGCGCCCTTGAAGCCACCCACCGCAGTCCCAGTGCCGGCCGCGGCGCCGGCTCCCGAATCGGCGGCCCCTGCCGCGGCAGCGCCGGACACCGGAACGTCACTGCTGAGCCCGCAGAACCGATAGGAGATCGTGATGACAGACGGACATATCAGCATCACCCCACAGGTACTCGTCGACGCCGCCACCGGACACAGCAGCGCGGCCGACTACCTGCGCACCGTCCCCTCCTCCAACGACGCCATCCAAGCCTGCCTGGACTCACTGGGGCCGGTGTACGCCGAGCTACGCGAGGAAGCCCGGCTCAAACTGGAGGAACGCCGGCAATGCTATGAATCCCAGGCAAACCAGCACCAGGACACCGCCGACAAGCTGAGGTTCGCCCACCGCACCTGGGAACAAGGGGAAGCAGAGGCCGAGGCAGCATTCCGGTCCCTGGTCGAGGGATCGTGAACGAAAACCCGAACCCCGAGTTCGACGCCGTGCACCCCAGCGGAGCCATCCTGTTCCGGTCCTGCCGCGGCGGGCTTCTGCACAGCGTCGCACTAGCCGAACAAGTCATGGACACCGACGCCGGCAGCCTGGCCGAAGGAATCTTGCGTACCGCCACCGTCTCATTCATGAAGGCGATCATGGAAGTGCGCGCCGAACTGATCGTCGGTACCGACAGCGGTCCGTCTTCGGACGTGCCGACACCGACCGACCTCGACGACGCCGCGATCGCCCTCAGCGCACACGCCTTGCCGACCCGGAACAGCTGAGCCGCAGGATCTGAACGATCCACCACCTGCGGACTCAAACTCCACGAAAAGCGCTGGTAGGCAAAGTGAAACGCGATCAACGAAAAGCAGATAGGCTTACCCGCAAGGGGCAGACCGCAAATTCAAATCCCCCTTGATGGCGGTCTGCCCCTTATCTGTGCGACCAAGAAAACCACGCACATACGATAGACAGCCCGCGCTATGATGCACTACGATGATGGCTAAGATAGGGACATCCAAGGAGGTGGCGTGGACCCCATAACCGCCCTGGCCGCCGACATCGCCAGCAGAGCCCACGCCGGCCAATACGACAAAGCCGGCCAGCCCTACATCGAACATGTCCGCCGGGTCGCCACCTACGTCAACCCCACCGACCCCCACGCCGTGGCCACCGCCTGGCTGCACGACACCCTCGAAGACAGCCCCATCACCGCCGCCGAACTCGCCGCCGAAGGCATCCCGACACAAGTCATCGAAGCCGTCGAACTCCTAACCCGCTCCCACGACCAACCCAGCACCACCTACTACGCCAGAATCCGCGCACACCCCCTGGCCCGCCAAGTCAAACTCGCCGACCTTGCCGACAACAGCGACCCCCACCGACTCGCACAACTGCCAGAACCTCAACGCGCCAAACTGCACACCAAATACACCCACGCCTACCACGCCCTCGACGCAGACCCCCAAGACGGCCACCACCGCCGATCCCACCGTCACAGTGTGCCGAGCTAAAAGCGAAGGCGGCCGCCGATGCAACGCACACCTCAAAGAACTCACCGGCGCGCAGCTGCTGCCTCCGCAGCGCCCCGACGTTCCCGCCCTGGCCTGGGCGGGAGAAGGCGAAGAAGAACCGCAGGCGATCTTCGAGGCCTGGCCGAACTCGATCGCCAACGCGGCCCTGAATGCCCTGTTGGAGGTGCTACGCCACGAGCCGGCTATGACCGAACAGATCCAGACCGCCGTCAACGCCTGCCCCGGAGCAACCCTCAAGGGACTGGACAACCGGCTCAAGTCCCCGTCGTCACTGGCCCGCAAGATCCAGACGAAGGGCCGGGAACGTCGGATCCCGTACGGCCAAGGCGGCGCCGGCCTCGACGACACGATCCGCTACACCGTCACCACCGATCGTCTCGCCGATCTCGTACCTACCCTCGAAGCAACTATCAGCACCCTCACAGCGCAGGGATGGTCGGTGCACTCCGCCGAGCAGTCATTTGTGCAAGGCAACCCGTACAAAGGAATTCACCTGATATTGGCCGGCCCCGGCGGACAGCGCAGCGAAGTGCAGTTCCATACCCGCTCAGCGCTGGACATCAAAAGCCGCGGTCACAAGCAGTACAAGATCTACCGCGACACCAGCCAGGACGACGCCACCCGCAAGGCCGCATTCAACAAATGCGTTGCCCTCTGGGATTCCGTACCCACCCCACCAGGGCTGCGTCGCCTCGACACTATCGGCGGAATCACAGTGCAGGCCAAGGACTATAGAGAAAGACCACGCAAAGTAGAGGAGGTCCAGCCGTGAGTGACATCTACCTGGTCAAGGACGGAGAGCGCACCGTCACGCTGGCCGCCGAGCACAACAACAGGCTCTACGCCTACGTACCCAACTTCGACGCCTTCATCTACGACGACCCGATGAGCGTCGACTACCTCATCGACCGCGAAATGACCTACGAGCCGGTCGCTGCCACCGAGGCCGCATCCATCGTCAAAGCCGGCAAAATCGGCCGCCTCGACGGCCGCGTCTTCAAAGACCTGCTCGACGAACTCGGCGCGGAAAAGCGGCGCCTGAGCCCGGCTGAGGTTCTTGGCGCTGCGGTGGCCATCAATCCTGACCCGACACGAACCGAAGCGGCCAAAGACAAAGCAGAACAATTGCGCCGCACTGAATCTGGCCAGTGGATCTCCTACAAGACCTATCCGGCCGGCACCGCCAAGCAGACAGCTCTCCAACTCGCCAGCGACCTTCGCAAAGGGCGAGTGCGGGCCTTCGCCGACATCCCCCTACTGTCGAGGGTGGCAACCAGCGTCGACGGTCGCCAGGTTGTCCAAATCGCCCGCGACTCGCGATCACTCAGCGGCACAACCCAAGCAGCCAAAGCGGCAGGGAGCTAGGACATTGGGCCAGAAGGGGGCAACCCCCGCGACCGGCGCGAACAGCACCTGTCGGTGCCCTGCACCACACTCGGATCAAGCCGACACAGAGAGAAGCCAACCCGTGAGTGTGCTGTTCCTCGACACCGAAACCACCGGAGTGCACGACCGGCGCCGCGCCTGGGAAATCAGCATGATCCGCCGCCAGGCCGACACCGACGACACCACTATCACCATCTTCATCAACATCGACGACCTCGACCTGGACCACGCCGACCCGGCTGGCCTGGCAGTCGGCCGATTCCACGACCGACACCCCGCGTTCGGCGCCACGCTCGGGCCCGACGAACATCTCCTCAGCGAGCATGATGCCACCGAGATCGTCGACGAGTGGAGCGCCGGAGCCGAAATCTTCGGAATACGGCCCAGATTCGACACCGACACACTGGCCAGCGCCTTCGACCGCCACGGTAAGACACCACGCTGGTGGCGCGAACCGGTAGACATCACCGACCTCGCTCGCGGTTGGATGCTTGCCCGCGGCGAGTTCCCAGTGCGCAACCCCGAAGCGCTCTCGAAGCAGTGTGGGGTGATGATCCCGGCACCAGCTCTGCGCCACACCGCGTACGGCGACGCCGAATGGGTCCTGCGATGGTTCGACGCACTACACACACCGGCCCGGCTAGGCCAACTAGGACACCACGCAGAAAAGGGACAACAGCAGACATTCCCGAATGCGGCATTGACGGTTGCCACGCAACCCGCCCGATAACGTCACATGACGATTGTGGAGGAACTAAGAGGGATGTCCGAAATTCCGGTGAATCAAGCGGCTCTCGTCGCTGCAGCAGACAAGCTGGAGGAGTTGGTGCCGAAGTTGCTGCCTGCGGCCAACGACCTCCTATCCATCTTTGCGCCAGGTCGCCGGCTGGAACTGGCCGGCGATGACGCAATCCGGATCGCCCCTATGGGGACTAAGGGCCCATAGGGGAGTTGCCGCCGGCCGAGGCGATGAAAGGATCCAGGCCGGTGAAATCGGGTCAGCCCAAGCCGCGGCTGCCTCGTCACCTCCGTTCGACGATCGACGCCACGCACTCGGCGATTCACTCGGCTGGAGCGGGCGCAACCGCCTTGGCGGGACACCACTGCGTCATCGTAAGGCGGCCGCGCCCGTTGCCCGTCGGGACGGCGCATGTAACCAGCGCCAGCCATCCGCCGTGGGTGGATTGCGCCCAAGCGTGAAGATATCCAGGCACGTGTCCGTGAAAGGCCAAGCCCTCCACCTTGATTCGCATGGCAACCCGGTCCCGACGAAACATATCGTCGGGGTTTGCGATGAGCCGGCCGAGGTCGACCAACACAGGCTTTGGCGGCTCGACGACCCTTCGAACAGGTGGGTCCATCGTGACCGGCCACGATTCGAACACCTGTGCGAGTCTACAGCTAGAATCCACCGTATGGATGCCCTCTACGTCAGAACGCTGGTCCCAGGACCGGTGCTCGTGTGCACCGTGATCCACGACGGCAGTATCAGAACTGCGACCGTCCGCGAGAGGCTAGTCGAAGGGCGGGTGTACGGCCGGTGGGAAATTGGAAACCGAGAGATCCGGCTTCGCTGCCGTGACCGGGCGATGGTAGCCGAGAGCAAGTGTCTACGTACGGGCCAGGTCTTGTCGGTGGAGCCCAACCCAGACCCGTGGCGCTTCGAGCCCGCGGGGCGTTAGGGCCTTCGCGTGATGCCGGATGTCACGAACACCCAGAGCTGGGCACGGGCATCGCAGGGAGAAGCAGCGGCGACCCCGCTGGCCGGGCCCGATCTACGCGAGGTTGTCTGGCGGTCGAGCCCGTCGTTTGATGACCATAGTGAAGGTGGCGGGCGTTTCAATATCGATGCTGTGCTGCCAGGCTGCGTCGCGTTCGGTGAAGAGTTCCGACGTGCTCGCATCGCCGGTATCTCTGTCCACGCTCACCACCCAGTAGCCCTCGCTCACGGTGACCCTGTTGTCGGAATCACGTGGCCGGCGCCGCTATCTCCAGGACTGCGGTCAGGGACCGGGAAAGGGAGAGGTAACGTCGTAAACCATTGGCTTGGAGCTATATTCACAACACCGAGGTCAGCCATGTCGTCCCGCGCGGCGTCATAGAGCATCAGAACGTCGTGGTCCTGGAAGAGATATTCAAAAAGATCACCCCAGCCGTCGGCGCGTGCCGGGTCATCGGGCCAGTCATGAACACGCCCAGGTGGACAGCCGCTGAGTTCGGCAGCTCGGCGCAAGACGAGATGAAGAATCATTTCCTCGCCGGTACAGCGGGGCAGAGGTGCACCGACGGTGCGGGCGTCAGCGGCGAGAGAGTCCGCAGCCGCGGCGAGTTGGTAACGCCAGAGCCGACTTTGGTTGAACGTCTGCGGAGGCAGGTCAGCCAGGACCACTAGGTTGGCGCGATTGTCGGGTGCCACCGCGCGGGTTCCGAGGTGGTCGGCGTCAGCGCGGATGGCAGCAGCGAGCTCATCGGCGGCGGCGATGATGTACTTGCGCCGGCGAGCGCCGACCTCGCCGACCAGCTCGGTGAGCTCGTCCACACGGGGGATAGTACCCATCGCATGCGGTTGGAAGGGTCGAGCCGCGCACCGCCACCCTGGCCTCGCGCCAGGCGTACGTCAATGAGCAACGGACGGTTGACAGGGGGCGTCGCCGACCGGGGCTTAGTGGATCAGATCAGCGTCGTCGGGATCGTCGTCGTCCATCACCTGAGCCAGCACATCCCAGCCGAGATCGCAGAGCTGGCCACGACCGTTGCTGGCAACCAGCATCGCGGCCGCAACATCGGCGAGGGTGTCTCGCGCCGCGGTGAACCGGTAGTGCAGGTTCGGTTGAGCCACACACACCTCCTCCGCCTCGCCACCAGCCAGGACGTGCTGTACCGCCGCCACCAGGGCCGGGTCTCCACCCAACAGGCCGCCGGCCACCACCCCGGGTTCCCCCTCGATCGGCTGTTCTAGCCGGGTATAGACCACCGCTGCGCTATCGGCAGTGAGGGTCAGCATTGCAGGCACGCTCATGAACACTCCTCAGTCCTCGCAGGGGACAAGGAACATGCAGGTGAGACCCCATGCTGGTGGTCGCCCGCCGTGACCAGCAACCGATCCCGACCGGCAGTGCTCATCGCGGTCATGTGGACGCAGCGGAGCAGCTCCACGCTGACAGTGCCGGACTCGGCTGGACGTTTCATAGCTATCAAGGCTAGTCCGCCAAGCGCCCACGCGCCTGCATGTGGGGGGACAAGGAATCAGCTGGTAGATGATAGTTTCGTGGGTATGTGCCGAGCTGTTATAGCGGGCGGCCGGCGGTGCCCATGCTCCCGGGGCGACCGTCGCCGGGCATACCAACGCCTGCGCTACGCCCTCCACAAAGCAGAGCAGGACACCCAGCCGGTCGCGCCCAATCCCGGAAGCGAGTCACCACGGCCTGAGGCTGAGCTAGAGCAGCGCCGCCGCAACACTGCCCAGGCCCTCGACGCGGCGCTGGCCGGCTACCGAGCCAACCGCCACGGCGCTACCCCGGAAATCCTCGAGAACTACGCCAACGCAGTCGTCGACCACGGAGCCGCAGTGCGCGACCTGGCCCTGCACAACGCCGAGCAAGACCTGGCACGTCACGGTCTCGACGACACCTCAATCGCCGCCGAAGCAGATGCCCTCACCGAGAAGATCAGACGCATCGACGCCGCCCAACAAGCCGCGGCACAAGACCCCAAGCCCGGCCTCACCGCCGACCAGCTCGCCGCCGCCAAAGCAGCACTGCTCACCGAAGCCCACCACCGCTCCGAGGACATGAACCGCCAACGCACCGAGATCATCCGTACCGCCTACTACCGCGAACTGGCCCGCGAAAGATCGTTCGGCACCGCCGAATTCACCCCCGGCAATTCCGCCAAAATGACCCGAGCCGACCGAGCCATGTTCACCGAAACCACGGCCCTCTACCCCGACGAAATGGTCGACCACGGCGCCGGCCTAGGCGATGGGATGCTCGCGAAACGCTCCAAAGCCCGCGCCCACTACAGCAGCGCCAAAATGCAGAAAACCCGACGCACCCGAGCCGAAGTCCTCGACCTGTCCGGAGCCCTCGACTACGGCCGGCTCACCACAATGCGAAGCTACTTCGTCGACTCACCCGAAGCGATGGCCTCCGGGACCGGAACACCCACCGACCGATTCGCCAGCAAAAACGCCACCGTAGCGCGCACCCCGGACAACGAACGTCGCATCGCCGAACTGCTCGCCGACTACAACGACGGCCGACGGGCCTCGCACGCCACCATGGAAATCGGCACCAGGCAAACAGAATCAGGCCCCGAGGAAGTCATCTACGTCCGCGGCGTCCGCAAAAGGATCACCACCGAGAACGCCGGCACAGCCGCCGAGATCACCTACAGCGACGCATCGTCGATGACCCACGAACTGGCCCATCGCATGGAAGACCGAAACCCCGAAATCAGCTTCGCGACAAAGCAGTTCCTCAAACGGCGCACCGAAGGACATCAGCGAGAGCGCTACCACAGAAGCGAATGGACCACCGCCGACGGATTCGCTGACAGGTACATGGGCAAGGACTACCCCAATACCCACCACACCGAACTGTTCTCCTGCGGAATGGAAGCAGTCGCCCACGGCCGATTCGGCGGTCTGCGGGGCCAGGCTCGCATCGACCTATCCGGCCCGAAGGGAAAGAACACGATCGACACCCTCAAGCCCACCCGCGCCGACCCCGAACACCTGGCCCTGGTCCTCGGACTGCTTGCCGCAGCAAACAAGAAACTATGATGAACACCAAAGTGACATCAACCAACTAAAATGTGCTACATGAGAATCGGTGTACGCGAACTGCGTCAAGACGCCACCCGCTACCTCCGGCAGGTCGCCGCCGGCGAAGTCATCGAGATCACCAACCACGGCGAACCGATCGCCCGCCTCATGCCGATCACCACCGAACCCGAGTGGACCAAACTGATCGAGCGGGGAGAAGTCAGGCCCGCCAAACGCCCCCACCAGGACCTCCTCGGCCTGACCCCATGATCTACCTCGACCCCACCGCCGTCGCCAAACTTCTTACCCCACAGCCTGAAACAGCCGCACTACGGGCATTCCTGGCCGAACACGACGACACCCGGTGGTTCACCTGCGCCATCACCGAAGTAGAACTCATCCGCGCCGAGCCGCCGGAGCGCTACGAGGCCATCAAAGAGGCGATGGCCAGCCTCGACACCGTGATCATCACCGACCGGCTATTGGAATCAGCTACCCAAATCAGCCCCGGCGCCAGCCCTCTCGATGCCCTACACCTGGCCGCCGCGACCACCGCCGGCACTCGCCTGCAGGCCTTCATCACCTACAACCCAGACCGCGCCGCCGCCGCGCAGTCCGCCGGATTACCGGTGGCTCAACCAAAGGAGGCCCACCGATGAAAAGACGAACGAAACGACAGCTCATCAGAGCGGCAACACCACTGATCGCCATGGCGCTGGCCGCCGGCGGCTACAACCATTGGGCGACAACGCAATCGTCAGCCGATCCGACCACAACCACCACCATCGTCACCGGCGAATCCCCGCCGATGCCGACAGAGCACGTCCGTGGACCGTTCCCCATCACCAGGGTCGTCGACGGCGACACCGTATGGGTCGACGACTCCGGCGAGCGAGTGAAAGTCCGTCTGATCGGCCTCGACACCCCCGAAACGGTGCACCCCAACAAAGGTGTGGAGTGCTTCGGAGTCGAGGCCTCCAATCGCGCCAAGGAACTACTCACCGGACAATCAGTGTTCCTAGAATCAGACCCGGCCGCCGATAGTATCGACCGCTACGGCCGCACCCTGGCCTACATCTGGATTACCTCAGGAACACTGTTCAACCTCGAAATGATCGCCGGCGGATACGGGTTCGAGTACACCTACGACCTGCCCTACCGATACCAGGCGCACTTCAAAGCCGCCGAAGCCGACGCGCGCAACAACAACCGCGGCCTCTGGGCGCCAGCAGCGTGCGACGCGGCCGCCGCCACAAACCGGTAGCAGCGAGTCCGGAACCGCCGAAACGTAAAACCGCCACAAAGAGATACACTCGCGGAAAATGTGCTACATCCGATGTGGGCGGAGGCGACAATGCCAACCGAAACCTCCCGGCTATCCGGACTCCCCGGACCGCTCGTACACGAACTCATCGCCCCCCAACCCGCCCACGACGACCGTTACCACCGCCAAGCCGAGGTCTACACCGAGCACAGCGTGCGCCAAGCAGAGGCCGCCGTTGAACTCCTCGCCGCCGGCATCAGATTCCCCTTGATTCGGGCTGCCCTCGACGACCCCGCGACCATCGCCGCACTAGAACGTCCCACACCACCACTTCGCCCGCCACACACCACTTCGCCATGGTGGAAAACCCCCGGCTACACCCGCGGCGTACTCACCGGCTCCCTAGCCGCAATGCTCATCATCTGCGCCGGCACCGCCATAGGCATCCTGCTCGGCGCTTGACAGACGAAAGAGAACAATGCCTGAAAACCGGCCCTACACCTTCGAACTCGCCGAAATGGCACTCAACGAAGGCCCCGACGCAGCCGATATCAAAACCGTCGCAACCAACAACGGCGTAGACCTCGGGCAACTCGACCGCGCTACCGAGATCCTGCGCCGTCTACAAGCTGGCGGCGAGGACACCCAAGACTTCATCCGCCGCGAATACATCCTCGACGGCTGGATCCACGGATATCTCCCCCTCGACACATCCCCAACCGACCCCACACTCACAACCTGGAAACTCGGCCAGCTCGCCGACGGCCACTACCGAGCCCAACTGCCGTGACCAGAACCGATGGACAGCGCAACTATTCAATCCGTCAAACGCCACGACAACGCCGGTCGCAATCGCCAAGGCATACTTCGGACGCGGGTCAGCCCAACGGCCGGCGGATCTGCCCGCCGGCAGGCATCGGACTGATCTTCACGTTCTGCCCCGCAGACGGCGCCTCGACCACCTGACCATTCCCGATGTACATCACCACGTGCCCCCTGTTGGGGAACACCAGATCGCCAGGGGCGACCATCGAGCGCGGGACCGCTGGACCATCATGGATCTGGGTGAACGTCGTCCGCGAAATGTCAACGCCCGCCTGACGATACGCCCACTGCGTCAAACCCGAGCAATCGAACGCATTCGGCCCCGTAGCACCCCACACATACGGCTTACCCAGCTGCGACAACGCAGCCCGCACCGCAGCAGCAGCACGAGGATTCGGCGCATCCGACAACCCGGCCAACAGTCGCGGATCAACCCGACCCCGCCCATAGCGCAGTGCGCGGATCAGTGCGCGGCGCCGTAGTGCTCGCAGGCGGGCACCACTGACGGTGCGATGCTGAGCGCGTAGCCGCGCCGCCTTGCGCCGCATCAACTCCCGCTGCCCCATCGGAGTATCAGCAGCCG
>Ga0265293_10001296_pt1 | contig 54850 bp, 56 predicted proteins | sample Munlanlewell138R_FD_192505 | JGI IMG/M metagenome (GOLD analysis project Ga0265293, IMG submission 192505) | Leachate microbial communities from a municipal landfill in Southern Ontario, Canada - Leachate well 138R | ecosystem: Engineered > Solid waste > Landfill > Unclassified | place: Canada... | reverse complement strand
GCTCGAACCCGGCTGGCTCAAGGTGCTGGGCGGCGAATTCGACCAGCCCTACATGGCCTCCCTGAAGGCGTTTCTCCTTGAGCAAAAGCAGCAGGGCAGGGTGATCTACCCACCCGGCGCCCTGTGGTTCAATGCCTTCAACAGTACGCCGTTCGACAGGGTGAAGGTGGTGATTCTGGGCCAGGACCCGTACCACGGCCCCAACCAGGCCCACGGGCTTTGTTTTTCCGTGCTGCCCGGGGTGCAGGTGCCGCCGTCATTGGTAAATATCTACAAGGAACTGCACGCCGATCTCGGTATTCCCCCCGCCCGCCATGGCTGCCTGAATCACTGGGCCGGGCAGGGCGTGCTGCTGCTCAACGCCACCCTCACCGTGGAGCAGGGCAACGCCGGCGCCCACCAGGGCAAGGGCTGGGAGACGTTTACCGATGCCGCCGTGCATGCCCTCAATGAACAGCGCGAGCACCTTGTTTTCATGCTGTGGGGCAGCTACGCGCAAAAGAAGGGGGATTTCATCGACACCCGCAGGCACCTGGTGTTGAAGGCGCCCCATCCTTCCCCGCTTTCCGCCCACCGGGGATTTCTCGGCTGCCGGCATTTTTCCAGGGCCAACGCCTACCTCGCCGCGAACGGCCAAACCCCCATCGACTGGGTACTGCCGGAAACCCCCTGAGCCCGAGCCACAACTCTCACCCACGGAATCCCCATGGCACTCAAGGCCACCATCTACAAAGCCAATCTCAACATCGCCGACATGGACCGCCCTTACTACGGCAGCCATGCCCTGACCCTCGCCTGTCACCCTTCGGAGACCGAGGAGCGGCTGATGGTGCGCCTTCTGGCCTTTGCCCTCTTCGCCACTGAGCGCCTGGCCTTTACCCGGGGCATCAGCACCGACGACGAGCCGGATTTGTGGGAAAAGGATCTCACCGACCATATCACCCACTGGATCGAACTCGGTGTGCCGGACGAAACCCGCATCCGCAAGGGCTGCAACCGCGCCGATCGGGTGACGGTGCTGAGTTACGGCCCCCGCGCCGCCAGCGTCTGGTGGGAGAAGAACCAGGGCAAGCTCGCCCGTCAGGAAAAGCTTGAAGTGCTCTACCTGGACAAGGACGCCACCGATGCCCTCGCCGCCATGGCGGCGCGGACCATGGATATTCAGGTCACCCGCCAGGATGGCCAGGTATGGTTCAGTAGCGGTGACAGCACCGCGATCATCGTGCCGGAGGTCTGGAAGGCGTTGTAGGCGGTCGCGGGGGCGCCGGGCAGGGGATGACACCCTGGCCTATACTGGGCAAAACCCGGCTAACGGAGCATGCCATGAAACGCCGCCGCGCACTGTGGATTCTGGGCATTGTTGTCGCCGGCCCGGTTGTCGCCGAACCCCTCGATCTCGCCGGCGCCCGCCTCATCGATCTCACCCACAGCTTCAATGAAGACACCCTCTACTGGCCCACGTCGCCCTCCGGTTTCGAGTTCCAGCAGTTGGCCCACGGGCATAACGACAAGGGTTACTTCTATTCCGCCAATGCCTTCTGCACCGCCGAGCACGGGGGCACCCATCTCGACGCTCCGATCCATTTCCATGAAAAAGGCCACAGCGCCGAGCAGGTTCCCTTCGACAAACTGATGGGGCCGGCGGTGGTGATCGATGTCGCCGCCAAGGCCGCCGCCGACCGGGATTACCGCCTGACCCGCAGCGATGTGCTGGCCTTCGAGGCCCGCCACGGCGAGATCAAGACCGGCTCCCTGGTGCTGCTGCGCACCGGCTGGAGCCAGTATTGGCCGGACCGGAAACAATACTTTGGCGACGACACCCCGGGGGATGCCTCCCGCCTCAGCTTTCCGAGCTTTGGCGAGGACGCGGCGCGGCTTCTGGTGGAGGAGCGGGACGTCGCACTGCTCGGGGTGGACGTGGCCTCCATCGACCACGGGCCCTCAACGGACTTCATGGTGCACCGTATCGCCGCGGCCAGAAATGTGCCCGGCCTTGAAAATCTCACCAATCTCGACCAACTGCCCGCCACCGGCGCCCTGGTGATCGCCCTGCCCATGAAAATCGCGGGCGGCTCCGGCGGGCCGGTGCGTGTGGTGGCGGTGGTTCCGGAACCCTGACGGGGCCGCCGTTATCCACCGCCGCCGGGGTGTCGATCGGGCCCCCGCGGGCCGGTGCCCTGCCCCCGGCATTCTGCTCCACGACGCCGTCCATTCCATTGGGCGCCGTGCCCCTCAGGCAAGGCAGGCTTCGGCAATGCGGCTGACGTGGCGCAGGTCGGTGCCGCAGCAGCCACCGAAAACCCGCAGATTGGGCAGCAGCCGTTGCAGGCGCCGATAGTCGTCGCCAAATTCCGCCGGGTTGCCGTCGTCCAGTACTTCCGCCCCGTCGAGTTCGGCGTGGCTGCACTTCGAGGCATTGCCGCGCACCCCCTCGATCCGCGAGCGCCAGGCACCGTCACCGGCGAGGCGCTGCTCGAAGTGCCTGGGGTGGGCACAGTTGATCATGTAGTACAGCGGGTAGCCGCCGCTGGCGTCGTCCACTTCGTTGATGGCATCGCCTAGGGGCTGGCCGGTGGGCAGCTGGCCGTCGGTTTCGACGGTGAAGGAAATCACCAGAGGCAGCGCCAGATCCATGGCGGCCTGGGTAATTCCCAGGGCCTCGGCACTGTAGTTGAGGGTAAAGGCACTCACAAGGTCGGCGGTGCTGGCGGCGAATGCCGCCAGTTGGTGGCTGTGGTAGGCCTGCGCCTCCTCCGCGCTCATGGAGTTGTCGGCGACGTAGCCATCGCCCCGGGGCCCGATATTGCCGCTGATGAGCACCGGCAGTTCGGCGCTGGCGCGGTGCTGGTCGCGAATATCCCGCAATAAGTCGATGGCCTCGCGGTTGATGCGGGCGAGCTGGTCGGCGTCGTAGCCGAGTTTGGCGCCCCAATCCCGGTTCGCCCGCCAGGTGGGACTTTCGAGAATGAATCCGGCGCGGTGGCGCGCGGCGAGGTCGAGGTAGGCGCGGTAATAATCGCGCAGCAGGCCTTGCCCCCAGTCGGTGGACAGCAGGTCGAAGGAGGCAAAGCAGGGCAGGTCGATGCCGTGGTTGAAAATCAGGTCGGTTTCGAGGCCGCCGTCGGTGAGGAAATTGCCGCGGCGAATCTGGTTGGCAAGCTGCAGGGTGCGTGGGTTCATGGCTGGCTCCTGGGCGACGTTAGTCGACAGTGGGTTGTCTCGGATGATCGGGTTGACCGCGCGGTTGGTGGAGACTTTAATCCCGGGACGGGATAAACGCAGTGGACCGCGGGTACTTTTCGACTGACTTTATTTTTTCTTTCAAATCAATCTGCTGTGCCTTGCGATGGGGGCGTTTCCGCAAGTGCCCTGGGGTGCGGGCGGGCAATACTGTACCGGCGGTACAGTTATTACAGGGAATGCACGACATGAAGACCCAGCGCGGCGAGGACAGGCGAGAGAAAATCCTTCAGGTATCGGAGGCCATCATCCTGCAAAAGGGATTTTCCGCCACCTCCATCGACGACATTCTGGACGGGGCCCATATCACCAAGGGCGGGTTTTTCTACCACTTTGCCGGCAAGGGGGAATTGGCCCGGGCCCTCGTCGAGCGCTATCTGGAGGAGGACGCGAAGCTCTTCGACGGCCTCGCCGCCCGCGCCGCCGAACTCACCGAGGACCCGCTCCAGCAGTATTTGCTGTTTCTCAATCTGCTGGCGGAAACCATGGAAAATCTCGAGGACGTGCACCCCGGTTGCCTGGTGGCGTCCTTCACCTACGAGAGCCAGCAGATGGATGACACCGTGAAGGCGCTGATTGCCGAGAGCATGCTGCGCTGGCGACAGTCGTTTCGCGATCAGCTGGAGCGAGTGACCGCCCACCATCCCGCCGGCGAGGAGATTTCCCTCGATGAACTGGCGGACATGCTGAGCGCGGTGATCGAGGGTGGCATCATTCTGTCCCGGGTGTTTCGGGACAAGATGGCGCTGGTGCGGCTCATTCGCCAATACCGCAATTACATTCGGCTGCTGTTCGCTGGCGCTGGGCCTTGGGACGCGCGGTGATGGCCGTGCCCATCCTGAATGCAGGCCCCGGTATCGGTGTCGGGGAAATGGCCGCCATGTTTGTCGCCATGGCGGTGATGGCGGCGATGCCGAGTCTCAGCGTGCTGACGGTGGTCAGTCGCGCCACTGCCGCTGGCCTTTGGCAGGGGCTGGCGGTGGCGCTGGGCATCGTGCTCGCCGACCTGCTGTTCATCCTCCTCGCGGTGGTGGGGCTTGCGGTCGTTGCCGATGCCATGGGGGAATTCTTCGGGTGGGTGAAGTGCCTCGGGGGCCTGTATCTTTTGTGGCTTGGCATCACCACCTGGCGATCCGGGGTCGGCGCCCGCCGCGCCAAGGAGATGGCTGCCCCGTCCCGGGCATCGAGCCTTGGGGCGGGATTCATGGTCACCCTCGCCGACCACAAGGCGATGCTGTTTTATCTGGGGTTCCTGCCGGCATTTGTCGATCTGGCGGCCCTGTCCCCCGGCGATACCCTGTGGATCCTGCTGATCGCGGCCGTGGCGGTGGGCGGCGTGAAATCCGCATACGCGGTGCTCGCCTGGCGCCTCGGGCAGCGTATCCCCGCGGCTATCGACGGCATCTTCATCCGCCTGGCGAGCATCGCCATGATGGTCGTGGGTGTGAGCCTGCTGGGCCTTGCGATTCTCGATTGGCGTTGACCAGGAGACCTGAATGAAACCCCGAATCAGCATGATCACCCTCGGCGTCAGGGATCTTGCCCGGTCCGTAGCATTTTACGGGAAGGGCCTTGGCCTGCCGCGCCGGGAGTCGCCGCCGGAGGTGGCGTTCTTTGCCCTCGACGGTACCTGGCTGGGGCTGTTTGGCCGGGAAGACCTTGCGGCGGATGCCGGTGTCGATCCGGAAGGGGAGGGCTTTGCCGGCTTCACCCTGGCCCACAACCTCGACAGCGAGGCGGCGGTGGACGCCCTGATCGCCCAGGCCGTCGCCGCCGGCGCGACGCTGATAAAGCCGGGACAAAAGGTATTCTGGGGCGGCTATGCCGGCTACTTCGCCGACCCCGATGGCTACCTGTGGGAGGTGGCCCACAATCCCTTCATGCATGTGGGTCCCCGGTGACGACTCGCCGGTCGCGGTGAACAAAAAGGCCCCCGGGGTCGCCGGGGGCCAATGTCAGGCTGTTATGGTGTCGCGGTCGTTATTTTGTGACCACCTGATAAACCGTGGTGGTGCCGCTGATTTCGTTGCCCACCACCAGCAGGGGCTTGCGGTTCGGGGAATCCTTGGCGTCGATGAAGATCAGTCCCTCAGGGCCCAGATCCCCTGCGGCGGGGTTGGCGGCGCCGTCAATATCCGGGGATTGGGTGAAATCCCGGTTGTTGACGTAGCTGACCGGGCGGGTGGCGGCGGGATTGGTGATGTCGAACACCATGATGCCCCCGGTGCGCTCGAGGCCGACAAAGGCGTACTGGCGGCCCTTGAGGGTGCCGATGGCGAGCCCTTCCGGCTCCGGGCCCTTGTCGTCGCTGCGGTTGTCGAAGCTGTTGTTGGTGTTGGAGGCGTTGAAGCGATCCGGATAGCGGGCGGCGGTCAGTTGCTCCAGGGTATCCCCCGAGTCGTACACTCGGCTGCCCTTGGCGTTCCAGATGCTGATGGAGCGAGCACCGTAGCTGTACAGTTCGTCGAAATCGCCGTCGTCGTCGATATCTCCTTCGGTGTTGATCACATTGAGCCGGCCGAGGTTGGCGTCGGCCCGGAGGGTGGCGCGGTCGGGGAAGGCGGTGTGGTCGAGGGTCAGATCCTTGACGCGGCTGACATCCACGTAGTCGCCGTATTCACGGGCGTCGCCCTCGTTGGCGCTCACCACATAGGTCATCCCCCGATAAACGTAGGCGGCGATGGCGTCCGGCATGTAGAGACCCTTCACCGGCCAGGGCTGGATATTGATGGCGCCGTCCCGGTCGCTGGCGTCGATGCCGTTGCCGGCGAGGCTGTGATCCTTCGCGCCGAGGGGGACCACGTCCAGGACCGTGGCCGAGCGGATGTCGACGATGGCCAGGGCATTGTTCTCCTGCAGGCTCACCCAGGCGGTTTTCGAATCGGCGGAGGTGGTGATGTACTCCGGCTCGAGATCCTGTGGCACGGTGGTGCCGAGGGGGCCGGTGATGCGCACGTCGGGGTGTACGGTGGCCGGAAAGCTGGCGGTCGATACCCGGGCGCGGCCGATATCCGTGCGCGCGCGGCCCGCCGCCAGGGTGACGATGGTGACCGAGCCTTCGGGGTCGACGCTGTAATCGCCGTTGGGTTCGCCCTCGTTGGCGCTCAATACATGGCGCCCATCGGGGGTGAAGGTGACCATGTCGGGGAGCGCGCCGGCCTCCACGCTGCCGAGGTACTGGCCCCGGGTGCTGTAGAACGCAATCCAGCCGTTGGCCTGCTTGTCGTCGTTCTCGACTGCGATGGCCACCAGGCCATTCTTGACCGCCACGCTGTTGATGCCGCCGGCGCCGGGCAGCTGTTGGGTTACATCCAGTTCATTGGCCTTGGCGGGGGCGGCCGGGTTGCGGATGTTGAGCACCTCGACCACCGAGGCCTGGGCGTTGACCACGTAGAGGTTTTGGGTGGCGGGGTCGTGGGCGACGATCTCGGCGGCGCCTTCGTCAAAAAAGCCGGTGGCGTAGCTGCCGATGGGCGTCAGGTCGACGGTGGCGGGGTTCCGGCCGTTTGCACCCGGGGAAGGGGCGGCGTTGGCGGCGCCGATGGCGCTCGCCAGGGCGGTGATCAGCAGTGTCTTGGCAAGGGGCTTGGTTTTCATGGCGCACTCCGCTACAGGTTGTCGGGCTTCGGACGGGAGCCCGTGGCCCGCCCAACCTTAGCGGTGGAATATGACGGTGGAAGGTCAGTTTTCTTGCAGCGGGATGGCCGTTCGGTGTTCAGTGTTCGGTGCGCAGGGGCGGCGCGCCGCGGCGGCGCCGCAGCCAGTTGAGCCCCCGGTGGATGGCCGGAATCGCCACCAGGCGGCGTTCCAGCCGGTACTTGCCCGGGTAGTCCATCAGCAGCAGGCCCATGGCGATGGTGAGCAGGCCCTGCCCGGGGATGAACAGCATCAGGATGCCACCCAGCAACAGCACCAGGCCCAGCAGGTTCTTGGCGCCGATCATCAGGAGGCGCAGTGCCGGATGGGCATCCTTCCAGGCGGCTGGCGTGCGGCGCTGGTGCAGGAAGTAATCCTCGGGAATCAGCGCCACCAGCCAGGGCAGGGCGGCGAGACTGGCGACGAAGGCGAGCAGCGACAGGGCGCCGAGCAAGGGGATCCAGTTATCCACCGGCGTCTTGCGGGTTCAGCGCGTCGTCATAGGGCAGGGGCAGCACCCGGATGGGTGTCGGTCGCCCGGCGATCACCAGGCTGTCCGCCGCCGCGGCCTCGGCGGTGAGCACCGCCAGCAATTCGCCGCTCTCGCCGGTGGAGGGCGCGGCCATCACTACATGACCGACATTCGCGCCACCCGCCGCGACGACAATCTCCGCCCCGGGGGCAGGGACATCGGCGGTGGGGATGGCGAGCCGGTACATGCGCCGCTTGAGCTTGCCCAGGTACTGCATGCGGGCGACGATCTCCTGGCCGGTGTAGCAACCCTTGCGGAAGCTCACCGCGCCGGTGTGCTGGAGGTTGAGCATCTGGGGGATGAATTCTTCCAGGGTTTCGGGGCCCACTTCCCCCTGGCCGTCGCGGATGGCGAGCAGTGTCCAGAGGGGCACGCCCGCGGGTGTCGCCCGTGCCGCGAGTCGGGTCCACACCGCCTCTGCCCGGTCCACCGCCACCACCAGGAGCGCTCGCCCCGGGGAGAGCGCCACCAAATCGCACTCGCCGGGTGCCCCGGCGCACTGTTCGGCCGCCAGGGTGCTGGCGTCGGGGCCGGCGATCCCCAGCACCCGAACGGCGCCGCTGGCGTCCGCGAGGCGGGTTTTGTAGAACACCGCGTACTTTTTCAGGGTGTCGAGGAGGCTCTGGGCCAGGGCGCGGTGGCTCACCAGCCGGGTTTGCTCGCCGGCCCGGTAGAGGGTGACGTTGGCGAGCATCCGCCCCTTGGGGGTGCAGAGGGCGCCGCTGCCCGGTTGGTCGGCGGTGATCGCGGCCATGTCGCAGGTGAGCTGGCCCTGGAGCAGCTTGTCGGTGTCGGGGCCCTCGAGGCTGACCAGGCCGCGATCGTCGAGGGCGAACAGCAGGTTGGCGGCGGCGAGGCGGGGGTAATCGCCGGGGGTTTCACCAAAGCTGGCGACGGTGCCGTCGGCGGCCATTCGGGCACCCTGCCGTTGCAGGAATTCTGTCCAGTCTGTCATGGGGTTCCGGGATGGGTGGGGGTGGTTGGCCCTATGGTAGTGAGTTACGCGGGGGCGTTCCACTATAATGCCGGCTCACTGTCGCGCTGGATTTCACCATGGACAAGAACCGCCTTTTCTGGGCAAGCCGCCGGGGCATGCTGGAGCTGGATCTGATCCTGCTGCCGTTCATCGAGCAGATCTATCCGGAGCTGGATGCCGAGGATCAGGCGCGCTACCACCGCCTGCTGGACTGCGAGGATCAGGATTTGTTCGGCTGGTTCCTGCGCCGCCAGGACCCGGAGGATCCGGAGCTCCTCAAGATCGTGCGCATCGTCCGTGATACCCGCCACCGCGTGCGCTGAGTTTTCCCTCACCCCGTCCTCCGGCCAGCGCCTGTTGCTGCTGGGGAGCCACGGGGCCGTTCCCCTGCTGTTGCTGTTCGCCAATACCGGATGGCTGGTGTGGGCCGCCCTCGCCGGCGCGGTGCTCGTGCACTGCCTCTGGCAATGGCGGCGCCTTGACCGCCGCACGGGCTGGCGGTTGCGGGTCGATGGAGATCGGTTCGCCCTGCACAGCGCCGGGGGAGATGCCTTGCCCGTGGCCTGTCGCCTCGCCTATCGGTCGTCCCGGATGCTGGTGCTGCGTCTCGAATGGGACCGCGGGCGCCGCGACCTGGTGCTGCTCGGGGACGGCTACGAGCCCGAGCAATGGCGGCAGCTGCAGTGCCTTGCCCGGGACCTGGGCCGCGGGGCGCGGCTCAGGGATGGCTGACGATGATGTCCTGGGCGGCGAAATTGATGGGCACCAGGATGGTGTCCTGGGCGATGGGGGATTGCTCGGGGTAATCGAGGGTGTAGTGCAGGCCGCGGCTCTCCTTGCGCTGCTGGGCGGAGCGGATGATCAGCTGGGCCACCAGGGCGAGGTTGCGCAGCTCGATCAGGTCGCGGCTGATCTTGTAGTTGCTGTAGTACTCGTGGATCTCCCGCATCAGCATCTTGATGCGGTGCTCCGCCCGCTCAAGGCGCTTGCGGGTCCGCACGATGCCCACGTAGTCCCACATGAAGCGTCGCAGTTCGTCCCAGTTGTGGGAAATCACCACGTCCTCGTCCGAATGGGTCACCCGGGATTCGTCCCAGTGGGGGGCGCTCTCCGGTGCGGGAATGGTGTCGATCACCTGGCGGATGTGCTCGGACGCGGACCAGCCGAAGACCAGGCATTCGAGCAGCGAGTTGCTGGCCATGCGGTTGGCGCCGTGCAGGCCCGTGGAGGCGGTCTCCCCCACCGCGTAGAGGTTCTTGAGGTCGGTGCGGCCCTGCAGGTCGGTGAGCACGCCGCCGCAAGTGTAGTGGGAGGCGGGTACCACCGGCACCTGATCGCGGGTCATGTCGATGCCGTATTTGAGACATTCGTCGACGATGGTGGGGAAGTGGGAGCGGATGAACTCGGGGCTCTTGTGGGTGATATCGAGGTAGACGCAATCGCTGCCGAGGCGCTTCATCTCGTGGTCGATGGCCCGGGCGACGATGTCCCTGGGCGCCAGTTCCGCCAGCTCGTGGAAGCGCGGCATGAAGCGCTCGCCGTTGGGCAGGCGCAGGTAGGCGCCCTCGCCCCGCAGGGCCTCGGTGAGGAGGAAGCCCCGCGCCTGGGGGTGGAACAGGCAGGTGGGGTGGAACTGGTTGAATTCCATGTTGGCCACCCGACAGCCCTTGCGCCAGGCGGCGGCGATGCCGTCCCCCGAGGCGCCATCGGGGCTGGTGCTGTAGAGGTACACCTTGCCGGCGCCGCCGGTGGCGAGCACCACGCACTTGGCCTGGAAGGTGCGCACGCAGTCGTTGGCGCGGTCGAGGACATAGGCGCCGCTGCAGCGCAGCTTGCGGCTGTTGTGGTCCGCCTGGGTGATCAGGTCGACGATGATGTGGTCCTCGAACACCTCGATGTTGGGATGCTCCAGCATCCGCTCGATGAGGGTGCTGGACACCGCCCTGCCGGTGGCGTCGGCGGTGTGGAGGATGCGGCGGTGGCTGTGGCCGCCCTCCCGGGTGAGGTGGAAGTCTCCGGTGCTTGCGTCCCGGGTGAAATCCATGCCGATCCTCACCAGCCAGTCGATCACCCCCGGGCCGTTCTCCACGGTGAAGCGCACCGCGTCCTCGTGGCACAGGCCGCCGCCGGCGATCAGGGTGTCCTGGATGTGGGACTCGATACTGTCCTCGTCGTCGAGCACCGCCGCCACACCGCCCTGGGCGTACCAGGTGGAACCCGAGTTGAGGGGCCCCTTGCTCAGTACCGCTACCCGGTAGTCGTCGGCCAGGCGCAGGGCCAGGCTGGCGCCGGCGGCACCGCTGCCGATGACAAGAACGTCGTGCTGGTGGGGTTTGTGCATGGCGAGGGCCGCTGTCTCGTCCCGAAAGGCGGGCATGATAGTATAGCCCCCGGATAAAACCCATAGTCCCGCCCGGCACCCAGGCCGGCGAACTTGTCGCGGGTTTGGCGGTCTAGCCTCGGGCGAGGACCAAGAAGAATTCATGTGAGGGGAGAAGCGAATGGACGCCGATCAGGCGCCTGATTCGGACAAACAATTGGTGGAACGGGTCCAGAAGGGCGATAAACGCGCCTTCGACCTGCTGGTATTGAAGTACCAGTACAAGGTCCACGCCATCGTCAGCCGGTTCGTACGGGATTTCGACGAGGTCAACGATGTGGTGCAGGAGGCGTTCATCAAGGCCTACCGCGCCATCGGCAACTTCCGGGGCGACAGCCAGTTCTACACCTGGCTCTACCGGATCGCCGTGAACACCGCCAAGAATTACCTGGTGGCCCGCAATCGCCGGCCGCCCGCCAGTGATGTGGACGTGGAGGACGCCGAGTTCTACTCCGGCAGCGAGATGCTCAAGGACGTGGACAGCCCGGAGAACCTGTTCTTCCGCGACGAACTGCAGCAGGTGGTCACCGATGCCATCGAGGCCCTCCCCGAGGACCTGCGCACGGCGGTGACGCTGCGGGAGTTCGACGGTCTCAGCTACGAGGATATCGCCACCGTCATGAACTGCCCGGTGGGCACCGTGCGCTCGCGCATCTTCCGCGCCCGGGAGGCCATCGACCTGCGGATCAAGACATTGATGGGAGAAAATCGTTGAACGGGGAACCCGGGCCCGTTTCGGTGGTCAGACCGGGCAGTGATCGTGAAACCAGCGCCGGGGCTTTTTCACCGCCCGGGGATGTCGTTAGAATGGGCAGTGGTCCCAAGTGAGGAAACGAGCCAATGGGTGACAACGATAAGCGAGTCCATGAGACCCTCTCCGCATTGATGGACAACGAAACGTCCGAGTTCGAGACCCTTCGGGTACTCAAGGGTATCGAACAGGATACGGAGCTTCGGGATTCCTGGCATCGCTATCACCTGGCCTCCGCGGCCCTGCGCCGCGAGTTGCCGCCCCGCATGGTCGATCTCTCCTCCCGCATCAGCGCCGCCATAGCCACCGAACCCGCCCCCCGCGGCAACATCCTGCGCCGCGCCCTGCAGCCCTTGTCAAAGGTCGCCGTGGCCGCTACCGTTGCCGCTGCGGCGGTGCTGGGTGTCCAGCAGTTCCAGCTGGCCGGCGGTGTTGCCCCCGAGAGCGCCCCCCAGGTGGCCAGCGCGGCGCAGCCAGCCCCGGCTGCCACCGGCCCCCAGTTCCAGCTGCCGGCAGGGGTCGATCTGCCCCCGGTCTCTGGCCGCATGGCCAGCAGCGAGGCCAAGTACGCCATCGAGCCCCGCCCGGTCACCATCATGCAGCAGGTCCAGCCCGACCTCGAAACCCAGCGCGACATTCAGCGCTATCTCAACGGCATGATGAAGCGCCACACCGAGAAGGCCTCCGCCAATGCCAGCCAGGGCATGCTCCCCTACGCACGGCTTCCCCAAGAACTCAATGATGCCCGCTAGGGTGCGTGGATTGCCGTCGATCAGATCCCCGTTGTTGATCTTTCTAGCCAGGGCCCCGGCGGCCCTGGTGTTGTTTCTCCTGTCAGCCGTTGCCAGCGCCGAGGATTTTGGCGTCGACACCGGGAAGATGCTCGGCTCCATGGCCGCCGCCAGCCGCACCCTCGACTACCAGGGCATCTTTACCTACGAGTACGCCGGTGTATTGCGCTCGGTGCAGGTCAGCCATGTGACCCGGGAGGGTGTCGAATACGAGCGCTGGTACTACCTCAATGGCCCCCGTCAGGAGATCCTGCGCCACGGCGAGACGGTCGGCTGTGCTGCCGGGCTCGACAGCGCCCCCGCGGTGATCGCCGCGCGGCCGGCAATCGACTACCAGCGGCTTGCCAGCCACTACGAACTCCACGTGCGGGGCGAGGACCGCGTCGCCGACCGACCCGTCTGGGTGATCCACCTGGTGCCGCGGGACCTTTTCCGCTACGGCTATGTCTTTGCCATCGACAAGGAGAGCGGGCTGTTGCTGCAGTCCCTGTTGCTCGATGCCGCCAAGCGGGTGCTCGAGCGCTTCCAGTACATGCATGTGACCTACGGGGTTGCGACCGAGACAGCGGACCACCTGATCGCCGCCGCCACCAGCGAGGGTATCCCCGCCGTCTGCGGTGGGGCGGGGGACCTGAGCGCCGCGTCGAGCTGGGAGCTGACCTGGCTGCCTCCCGGGTTTCGCCTGATGGGCCGCGATCTGGATGAACAGGGGGTTGAAACCCTGCTGTTCAGCGATGGCCTGTCGGTGTTCTCGGTATTTTTCGATCCCGAGGGCGATCGCCAGCTCCCCGAGGTGCAGGCCCAACGGGGTGCCACTGTCGCACAGCTGGCCCGGGTCAATGCCGGCGGCCGGGACTATCTGGTGTCGGTGGTGGGGGAGATCCCCATCGAGACCGCTCAGCGGGTTGCCGAGCTGGCCAAGCACACCGGTGAGCAGTGATGGTTGAAGAATCCGGCACCGTGGTGCGTATCGACGGCGATGCGCTCTGGGTCGAGACCCTGCGCCAGTCCACCTGCGGTGCCTGCCGTGCCCGCTCCGGCTGCGGCCAGCGGGCCCTGGCGGGGGTTCTGCAAACCACGTCGACCCTGAGGGTTCCCCTGGATGGTCGTGCCCCCGATGCATTCGCCATTGGCGAGGCGGTGACCATCGGCATCCCCGATCACGTGATCGCACTCGGCTCCCTCGGGGTTTATCTGGTGCCGTTGCTGGGTTTTCTCGGGGCCGCCGCGGTCGCCACCGGCGCGGGCCTTGCCGAGGGTTGGGTGATGCTCGCCGCCGCCCTGGGGCTTGTGCTGGGTGGCGCCCTGGTGCGCGGGCTCTCCTGGCGGGCGCGCAACCATCCCGATCTCCAACCCCGCCTGATCGACGCCTCATCCTCCCCGGCGGTTACTGTTTTTCCGTGACAACACGAGTGGTTACCATGCTGAGAACACTGTCATTGCTGTGTATTCTGTTGCTGCCGGCGGGGTTGGCCCACGCCAGCCCTCCGGACTTTGCCGACCTGATCGAGGCCACCTCCCCCGCGGTGGTGAAGATCAACACGGTGCAGAAGGTGGGCGGCCCCCAGCGGGCACTGCCACCGGGGCAGGAAGTGCCGGAAATCTTTCGGGAATTCTTCGAACAGCGCGGCATGCCGGAGCGCAACGCCTATTCCATGGGGTCCGGTTTCATCATCTCCAGTGATGGCTATGTGCTCACCAACAACCATGTGGTGGATGGCGCCAGCGAAATCTCGGTGCGACTGATCGACCGCCGCGAGTTCACCGCCGAAGTGGTGGGCACCGATCCCCGCTCGGACCTGGCCCTGCTCAAGATCGAGGCCCGGGATCTGCCGGTGGTCAGGCTCGCGGAGCCGGACAAGCTGAGGGTCGGCGAGTGGGTGGTGGCCATCGGCTCGCCCTTCGGCCTCGATTACTCCGCCAGCGTCGGTATCGTCAGCGCCATCGGGCGCAGCCTGCCCACCAAGAAGGGGGAGAACTATGTGCCCTTCATCCAGAGCGACGTGGCCATCAACCCGGGCAATTCCGGCGGCCCGCTGTTCAACATGCAGGGGGAGGTGGTGGGTATCAACTCCCAGATCTACACCCGCTCCGGCGGCTCCATCGGCCTGTCCTTCGCCATTCCGGTGAGTGTCGCCATCGACGTGGTGGCCCAGCTCAAGGAGAAGGGCAAGGTGGAGCGGGGCTGGCTCGGGGTCTATATCCAGGATGTGGACAAGGATCTTGCCAGCTCCCTCGGCCTCGATACGCCGGCGGGGGCACTGATCGCCCAGGTGATTCCCGCCAGTCCCGCCGACAAGTCCGGTATAAAGCCGGGGGACGTGATCGTGCGCTTCAACGGCAAGCCCATCAAGGATTCCGGCGACCTGCCCCACCAGGTGGGCCTGCTCGCCCCCGGCGAGACCGGGCGTGCCGAGTTGATCCGCGAGGGCAAGCGTCGCACCCTGACCGTGGAGGTGGGGGCGCTGCCCGAGGGGGAGGATGATCTCGCGGCTTCCGGCCCCGGCGGCGACGTGCTGGGGCTGTCGGTGCAGTCCCTCGACGCGGAGACCAGCGCCAGCCTCGGCATCCGGGGCGGGGTGGTGATCGACGCCGTGGCGCCGGGATCCGCCGCCTACAATGCCGGCCTGCGCCCCGGTGACGTGATCGTCCAGCTCGGCAACGCCCGCATCACCAGCGTCCAGGACTACCAGGCCATCCGGAGCAAGATTCCGAAGGGCACGCCGGTATTGATCCGCTTCCTGCGCCAGGGGCAATTCATCTTCCGCACCCTGGAGATCGCGCCCTGATCCAACGGGCCGGCGGGACATCCCGTCGGCCCCATCCCAGGCGCCATTCGGCGCCCCTTGCCCCGCGCGGGAATCCATGGCGCCGGGGGGCCAAATCCGCTAGACTGCGCGTCGCCTTACACCTTGTAAACTCTGGGAATTTCGCCGCACGTGTCAGACCTCAGCCATATCCGCAATTTCTCCATCATCGCCCATATCGATCACGGCAAGTCAACCCTGGCGGATCGCTTCATTCAGGTGTGCGGCGGTCTCAGCGAGCGGGAGATGGAAGCCCAGGTGCTCGACTCCATGGATATCGAGCGGGAGCGGGGCATCACCATCAAGGCCCAGAGCGTCACCCTGGATTACAGGGCCCGCAACGGCGAGGTCTACCAGCTCAATTTCATCGATACCCCCGGCCATGTGGATTTCACCTACGAGGTGTCCCGCTCCCTCGCCGCCTGCGAAGGTGCGCTGCTGGTGGTGGACGCCGCCCAGGGGGTCGAGGCCCAGTCGGTGGCCAACTGCTACACCGCCATCGCCCAGGGGCTCGAAGTGATCCCGGTGCTCAACAAGATGGATCTGCCCCAGGCGGAGCCGGAACGGGTCAAGGTCGAGATCGAGGACATCATCGGCATCGACGCCAGCGAGGCGGTACCCTGCAGCGCCAAGTCCGGCATGGGCATCGACGATATCCTGGAGCAGTTGGTGGCGAAGGTGCCGCCGCCGGAAGGGGATGTGGACGCCCCCCTGCAGGCCCTGATCATCGATTCCTGGTTCGACAATTACCTAGGCGTCGTCTCCCTTGTACGGGTGAAGAACGGCACCCTGCGGGTCAAGGACAGGGTCATCTCCAAGACCATCGGCAAGGCCCAGGTGGTGGACAGCGTCGGGGTGTTCACCCCCAAGCGCAAGGAGACCGGCGTGTTGCGGGCCGGCGAGGTGGGCTTCGTGGTGGCGGGCATCAAGGACATCCACGGCGCCCCCGTGGGAGATACCTTCACCCATGCCAATACCGCCGATACCCCGGCGCTGCCCGGCTTTCAGCAGGTCAAGCCCCAGGTCTACGCCGGCATGTTCCCCGTCAATGCCGACGATTTCGAGGATTTTCGCGAGGCGCTCGCCAAGCTCACCCTCAACGACGCCTCCCTGTTCTACGAGCCCGAGAGCTCCGACGCCCTCGGCTTCGGCTTTCGCTGCGGCTTTCTCGGCATGCTCCACATGGAAATCATCCAGGAGCGGCTGGAGCGGGAGTACGATCTCGACCTGATCACCACCGCCCCCACCGTGGTCTACGAGGTGGTCAAGAATGGCGGTGAAATCATCCATATCTCCAACCCCTCCGATCTGCCGGACCCGGGTGCCATCGAGGAAATGCGCGAGCCCATCTGCGAGGCCAATATCCTGGTGCCCCGGGATTACGTGGGCAACGTGATCTCCCTCTGTGTCGAAAAGCGCGGTGTGCAGAAGGACATGCAGTTCGTCGGCGGTCAGGTCTCCCTGGTGTACGAGCTGCCCATGAGCGAAGTGGTGATGGACTTCTTCGACCGCCTGAAGTCGGTGAGCAAGGGCTTTGCCTCCCTGGATTATGGCTTTCGCCGCTTCCAGTACGCGCCCCTGGTGAGGCTGGATGTTTTGATCAATGGTGATAAAGTGGATGCGCTCGCCCTCATCGTCCACCGCGAGAACGCCCAGTCCAAGGGGCGCCAGCTCACAGAGAAGATGAAGGATCTGATCCCCCGGCAGATGTTCGACGTGGCCATCCAGGCGGCCATTGGTGGCCATATCATCGCCCGTACCACGGTCAAGGCACTGCGCAAGAATGTGCTGGCCAAGTGCTACGGCGGCGACGTATCCCGCAAGAAAAAGCTGCTGGAAAAGCAGAAGGCTGGCAAGAAGCGCATGAAGCAGGTGGGCAACGTGGAAATACCCCAGGAAGCTTTCCTGGCGGTCCTCAAAACGGATGGTTGAGTGAATGGATATTAATTTTCCGCTGATCCTGGTGGTGCTGACGGGCGTCAGCGGTCTGATGTGGCTGCTCGACAAGCTGATTCTGCGTCGCCTCCGCGGGGAATCCCCGGCTCCCTTCTATGTGGAATACACCGCGCCCTTCTTTCCTGTCCTGCTGATCGTGCTGGTGCTGCGCTCCTTCATCGTCGAGCCGTTCCAGATACCGTCCGCCTCCATGGTGCCGACGTTGCAGGTGGGGGATTTCATCCTCGTCAACAAATTCTCCTACGGTCTGCGGATGCCCGTCACCCAGACCAAGATTGTCGACATCGGCGATCCCCAGCGGGGCGATGTGATGGTGTTTTTCCCGCCGGGGGATTCGCGCTATTTCATCAAGCGGGTCATCGGCCTGCCCGGGGACCACGTCCAGCTGTTCGATAACCAGTTGTTCGTCAATGGCGAAAAGATCGAACAGCGGCGCATCCGCACGCCATTCCTCGCCGGCTACGGCTATGATATCGTCGAGGAAAACCTCGAAGGGACCCGTCACCTGATCCGCAAGCACCGGGTGCCTGGCCGTCTCGGCCGGCGGGTGTCCGTGGTGGTGCCCGAGGGGCATTACTACATGATGGGCGACAACCGGGACAACAGCAGCGACAGCCGCGTCTGGGGCCCGGTGCCGGAGGCCAACATCGTCGGCAAGGCCTTTGCCATCTGGATGCAGTGGGACGATTTCTTCAGCCTGCCGCGCTTCGACCGTGCCGGCAGGATTCAATAACAACGGATTGCCTTGTCACAGGAGCAAGCCCATGAAGCACCGTGCGCAACGTGGAATGTCGTCCCTGAGTCTGCTGATACTGCTGTCCGCTGCCGGCTTCTTTCTGCTGGTGGCCTTTCGCGTGGCGCCCCTGTACCTCGACAATTATTTTGTCGCCGCTGCCCTCGAATCCATGGGCGCGGAGGATGTCCACCAGTTGAGCGATGGCGAAATCCGCCAGAAGCTGCGCAATTACTTCACCATCAATAACATCCGCGATATCAATGTGCGCGATGTCGAGATCGAACGCAGTGCCGAAGGGACCATCATCAAGGTCGATTATGAAAAGCGGGTGGATTTCCTCGGCAACGCCGACGTGGTGGTGACCTTCACCAACCACCTCAACTCCGCGGACTATCGATGACCCTTGCCCTGCGGCGCCTGGCGTCGAGACTGGGCTACTCCTTCGCGGACCAGTCGCTGTTCCTCCAGGCCCTGACCCATCGCAGCGCTGGCGCCGACAACAACGAACGGCTCGAATTTCTCGGCGACGCGGTGCTCAGTGTGGTGATCGCCCAATGGTTGTTCGAGCGATTCCCGAGCGCCAGTGAAGGCGAACTCACCCGCCTGCGGGCATCCCTTGTCAAGGGCAGTACCCTCGCCCGGATCGCGAAGGATCTCGACCTTGGCGAGTGCCTTCAACTCGGCGGTGGCGAACTGAAAAGCGGCGGCCACCGCCGCGAATCCATTCTCGCCGACGCCGTCGAAGCCCTCATCGGCGCCATCTACCTCGAGGCGGGGATCGACGCCTGCCGCGAGCGGGTGCTCCACTGGTTTGGCGAGCGACTCGGGGCCATTGTGCTCGGCAGCGACGAGAAGGACGCCAAGACCCGCCTTCAGGAATACCTGCAAAGCCGCGGCCAGCCGCTCCCCATCTACGACGTGGTGTGCACGGAAGGCGATCCACACAATCAGATCTTTACCATTGCCTGCACCGTACCCGGTATTGGCGAGCCTGTCAGCGCCCGGGCGTCGAGCCGCAAGAAGGCGGAAAAGCGCGCGGCGGAACAGGCCCTTTCACTGCTCATGGGAGCCTGACATGCCAGCCACCACCCGCTGCGGTTACGTCGCCATCGTCGGCCGTCCCAACGTGGGAAAATCCACCCTGCTCAATCACCTGCTGGGGTTCAAGCTCAGCATCACCTCCCGCAAGCCCCAGACCACCCGCCACAACGTGCTCGGTATCCTCACCGAGGACGACTGTCAGGTGGTGTTCGTCGACACCCCCGGTATTCACACAGGCCAAACCAAGGCACTGAACCGCTACATGAACAAGGCGGCGGGGCGGGCCATTGCCGATGTGGACCTGGTGGTCTTCGTGGTGGACCGGGACAAGTGGAGCGAGGCCGACGCCGCCGTGGCGGAGCGGCTCGCCGCCGTGGATGTGCCGGTGATCGTGGCCGTCAACAAGGTGGACCAGGTGGAGGACAAGCAGGCCCTCATGCCCCATCTCCAGCAGCTTGCGGCGCTCCTGCCCGACGCCACCATCGTGCCTATTTCCGCCCTTCAGGGCCACAATCTCGATGCCCTCAAGGGGGAGATTCGCGCTCACATTCCCGAGGGGCCGCATTTTTTCCCCGAGGACCAGATCACCGATCGCAGCGAGCGTTTTCTCGCCGCTGAACTGGTGCGGGAGAAAATCACCCGCCAGCTGGGGGCCGAGCTGCCCTACGAGGTGGCGGTCGAGATCGAGGAGTGGCGCGCCGAGGGCGCTGTACTCCATATCAGCGCACTGATCCTGGTGGAGCGTGACGGGCAGAAGAAAATCATCATCGGCGAAAAGGGCGAGCGCCTGAAGAAAATCGGCCAGCAGGCGCGCCTCGACATGGAAAAGCTGTTCGACAGCAAGGTGATGCTCAAGCTCTGGGTGAAGGTGCGCAGTGGCTGGTCCGACGACGAGCGCGCCCTGAAAAGCCTCGGTTACCATGACGGCTGAGGATCTGGGCTACGTGCTCCACTCGCGGCCCTACCGGGAGACCAGCCAGCTGCTCACCCTCTTCACCGCCGACCATGGCCGCTTCAATGCCATCGGCCGCGCCAGCCGCCGGCAGCACGCCGGCAACTGCCTGCGGCCCTTCTGCGCCCTGCGCCTCGCCTGGCGCGGCAAATCCGAACTCAAGACACTCGCGTCCGCCGAACCCCTGCGCTCTCCCGCCCTGCTGGCCGGAGACCGGCTGTTTGTCGGGCTCTACCTCAATGAGCTGCTGGCACGGCTGCTTCACGAGCACGAGCCGCACCCCGAGTTGTTTCAGCGCTACCACCAGGCCCTCGAGATCCTTGGCGGGGGAGGGGAGGTGGAGCCGGTGCTGCGGATATTCGAGCTGATGCTCCTCGAGGATCTCGGCTACGGCCTTGAACTTGCCATCGACATGGAAAGTGGCGCGCCGGTGGAGCCGGGTTTGCGCTATGTATTCTTCCCGGGGGAGGGCGTGCGCCTGCATCGCGCCGGGGAGCGTGGGTTCAGTCTGTTCAGCGGTGAACATCTGCTCGCCATCGCCGCGGGCGAGCTGGATGACGCCGAGGTACTGAAGGCAGCGAAGCAATTGACGCGGCAGGCCCTGGGGCCCTATCTCGGCAACAAACCCCTGGCGAGCCGCGAGCTTTTTCGCGCCCGCTCCGGCGGGGATGGAGCGCCCGGGCCGTGATTCTCGGTATCGGTACCGACATGGTGGCCATCGAGCGCATCGAGAGGGCGCTCGCCCGCCACGGCGAGCGTTTCGCCAAGCGCATCCTCGGGCCCGCGGAATATGTCATTTACCGCCAAAGCTCGCGGCCGGTGGCCCACCTCGCCAAACGCTTCGCCGCCAAGGAAGCCGCCAGCAAGGCCCTCGGTACCGGGATCGGTCAAGTCTCCTGGCATGATCTGGAGATTGGCAATGACGCCCGTGGGGCCCCTCGCCTGGTGCTTCGCGGCGCCGCCGCCAGCGCCATGCCCGGCGCCAGGGCTTGGTTGAGCATCAGCGATGAAAACGGCATGGCCGTTGCCTTTGTCGTCATCGAGGGCGGCGTCGAGGGCGGCGTCGAGGTGGCATGACCGCCCCGGCGGGTAATAATTGATAATTCCAGGGACGATGAAGCCCGGCCGCGCCCCGGACAGACAAAATCCGGCGCCGGCCTTAAAATACAGCCTTCGAGTCCACAGTTGCATTCCCATGGATTTTCCCACGATTGAAGCAACCATCGGCAACACCCCCCTGGTGCGCCTGCAACGCTTGCCGGGCGTCACGTCGAACACCCTGTTGGTCAAGCTGGAGGGCAACAACCCGGCGGGGTCGGTCAAGGATCGCCCGGCCCTTGGCATGATTCTCCGGGCCGAGCAGCGCGGCGACATCCGCCCCGGGGACACCCTCATCGAGGCCACCTCCGGCAACACCGGCATCGCCCTGGCCATGGCGGCGGCCATCAAGGGATACCGGATGATCCTCATCATGCCCGACAACGCCACCGATGAACGCAAGGCGGCGATGACCGCCTACGGTGCCGAGCTCATTCTGGTGAGCCGCGAGGAGAGCATGGAGGGTGCCCGCGACCTGGCGCTCAAGATGCAGGCGGAAGGCCGTGGCGTGGTGCTCGACCAGTTCAACAATCCGGATAATCCCCTGTCCCATTACCAGGGAACGGGGCCGGAGATCTGGCGCCAGACCGCCGGCACGGTCACCCATTTCATCAGCTCCATGGGCACCACCGGCACCATCATGGGCGTTTCCGCCTACCTCAAGGAACAAAACCCGGCAATCGAGATCATAGGCCTCCAGCCTTCCGAAGGCGCCAGCATTCCCGGTATCCGCCGCTGGCCCGAGGCCTATCTGCCGGGCATTTTTGACAAGGCGAAGGTCGATCGCGTGCTCGACATCAGCCAGCAGGACGCGGAGCATACGATGCGCGAACTCGCCCGGCGGGAAGGTATCTTCGCCGGGGTGTCCTCCGGGGGCGCGGTGGCGGCGGCGCTGCGGATCTCCGCCACGGTGACCAATGCCGTCATCGTGGCGATCATTTGTGACCGCGGTGATCGCTACCTGTCATCGGGTATCTACGATCTCTGATCCGCTACCCTGCGGGTAATTTCCGGGGAACAGGCTTCATGGTTAAAACGCGGGAAGTGCACAACATTCACCTCGGCGACAAGGTGGACGTGCGGCGGTGGACGCGGCGAATCGCCGAGAAATCGGGCCTGTCGCCCGAGCTGGAACCGGTGCTGCTGGACGCCTGTGAACTCGCCCACGAGATCGAGGAGCGCAACCTCGGCGAGGGGCGCCGCTGGAATCCCGCCGTCAGCAGCTTTCTCACCGGCCTGGAAATGGCCGAAATTCTTGCCGAACTCGGCCTTGCGGACGAAGGCCTCGTGGCGGCGGTGCTCTATCGCCCCGTACGGGAAGGCAGTCTGTCCATCCAGCGGGTGGAAAAGCACTTTGGCCGCGAGGTTGCCGAACTGATCCGCAGCGTGCTGCGCATGGCGGTGATCTCGACCTTGCGCAATGATTCCGAGCGGGAAGTGCTCGGCTTCGACGCCGAGCGCCAGGCCGCCAAGGTGCGTGAGATGCTGGTATCCATCATCGACGACGTGCGGGTGGCGTTGATCAAGCTGGCCGAGCGCACCTGCGCCATTCGCGGCATCAAGACCGCGCCCCAGGAGCGCCAGTTGCGGGTCGCCCGGGAAATCTTCGACGTCTACGCCCCCCTCGCCCATCGCCTCGGTATCGGCCACCTCAAGTGGGAGCTGGAGGACCTCGCCTTTCGCTACCTGGAGCCTGTGGAGTACAAGCGCATCGCCAAGCTGCTGGCGGAGCGGCGAACCGACAGGGAGCATTACATCGAGGAATTGATGAATGCCCTGAAGGCGGAGCTGGATCGGGTTGGCATCGTCGGGGACGTATCGGGGCGCGCCAAGCATATCTACAGCATCTGGCGAAAGATGCAGCGCAAGGACATCAGTTTCTCCAAGGTCTACGATATCCGCGCGGTGCGGGTACTGGTGCCCACCGTGGGAGATTGCTACACCCTGCTCGGCATCGTCCACAGCAAATGGCGCAACATTCCCGACGAGTTCGACGACTACATCGCCGCCCCCAAGGAAAACGGCTATCGCTCGCTGCACACCGCGGTGATCGGGCCGCGCAACCGCATCGTCGAAATCCAGATCCGCACCTTCGAGATGCACGAGGAGGCGGAATTCGGCATCTGCGCCCACTGGCAGTACAAGGGCAGCGACTCGGTATCCGCCACCCAGAGCTACGAATCCAAGATCGCCTGGCTGCGCCAGGTGCTGGAATGGCACGACGAAATCGGTCACGAGGATGTCAAGGACCTGTTCAAGCATGAGGGCTCCCCGGACCGCATCTACGTCTTTACCCCGGAGGGCCACGTGGTGGACCTGCCGCCGGTATCGACGCCGCTGGATTTTGCCTACCGTATCCACACCCAGGTCGGCCACCGTTGCCGGGGCTGCAAGATCAACGGCCGGATCGCGCCCCTTGGCACCATTCTGCACACCGCGGATCAGGTCGAGATCATCACCGGCAAGCAGGAAGCCCCGAGCCGCGACTGGCTCTCCCCCACCTCCGGTTATCTGCACACCCCCCGCGCCCGCGCCAAGGTGCAGCAATGGTTTCGCAAGCAGGATCAGGACAAGAACATCGCCGCCGGCAAGACCATGCTCGACCGGGATTTTCGCCAGCTGGGGGTGAAGAATATCGATCTCGACGTGCTCGCGGAAAAGTTCAACAAGAAAGGCGCCAACGGCCTGTATGCCGCGGTCGGCGCCGGTGATATCAATGTCGAGCAGGTCATTCGCGCGGCCCGCGCCCAGATCGTGCGGGACAGCGACAATGTCGCCCTGATCAAACGGCGGCCCCGCGCCACCCGCTACGGAAACTCCCGTTTCTATATCTACGGCGTGGGCGACCTGCTGACCCGGGTCGCCAGGTGTTGCAGCCCGCTGCCGGGGGATGAAATCAGCGGTTTCATCACCTCCGGTCGCGGCGTCACCATCCACCGCCAGGATTGTGGCAGCCTGCTGCGCCTCAAGGCCGAGCATCCAGGGCGCATTCTCCAGGTCAGCTGGGGCGGCGAGCCGACGGATGTCTATTCCGTGCCGATCCGGGTGCGGGCCTACGACCGCTCGGGATTGTTGAGCGACATCACCACCACCATCGATCGCCAGGGGTTGTCCATCGCCGCGCTCAACTCCGGCGAGGTGCGGGATGGCAAGGCCGAGGCCACCATCCATGTCGAGGTCAAGAGCATCGAGGAGCTGCGCCTGCTGATCACCCGGCTGCGCAACATTCCCAACGTGATCGATGTCGAACGCATGATTGAACAGGCGAAGGGCTGATGAGCACCCACAAACGTCACGGTATCGACGATCTTCTGTATCTGATGGCCCGTCTGCGGGATCCGGTCAGCGGTTGTCCCTGGGACTGCGAGCAGGATTTTCGCTCGCTGGTACCCTACACCCTGGAAGAGGTCTACGAGGTGGTGGACACCATCGAGCGCGGCGACGTGGGCCACCTCAGCGAGGAGCTGGGGGACCTGCTTTTTCAGGTGGTGTTCTACGCCCGTGTCGCCGAGCAGGACGGGCTTTTTGATTTTTCCACCGTCGTCGATGGCATAGTGCGCAAGCTTCTTGCCCGCCATCCCCATGTGTTTCCCGATGGCACCCTGGAAAGTCGTCGCGGCCCGGGGGAGGCTCCCCGGGAATCCCGGGTCAAGGAACAGTGGGAAACCATCAAGCAGGAGGAGCGCAACAGCAAGGGCAAGGGGCACCTGCTGGCGGACATTCCCGTGGCACTGCCGGCGCTCGTCCGCGCCCAGAAAATCCAGAAGCGTGTGGCGAGGGTCAATTTCGACTGGCCGGATATCGGTGGCGTGATGGCGAAGACGCGGGAAGAAATGGCCGAGCTCGACGGAGCCCTCGCAAGCGCCGACCCGGACGCCATCGCCGATGAAATCGGCGATCTGCTTTTTTGTTGCGTCAATCTCGCCCGCCACGCAGGGTTTGATGCGGAAACCCTCCTGCGTCGATCGGTGGGGAAATTCGAGCGCCGCTTCAACCGCATGGAGGATCTTGCCTCGGCATTGGGAACACCCCTCGGCGAGTGCGATGCCAAGGCCCAGGACAGCCTGTGGCGGGCCGCGAAGGACGTCGATATTCCCCCAGCCTGAAATGCCAGTCACCTGTGCCGAGGGTGGATATTTCATCGAACACCCCGCCCACGGTGGCTATCTTGTGATCAAAAGCGAATCAGTGTAAGGTTTCCCGCCTTCGAATTCCGACCTTTTCACAGGATAAACCCGCCAATGAATATCATTCTGCTTGGTCCCCCCGGCGCCGGTAAGGGCACCCAGGCCAAATTCATCACCGAGAAATACGCCATTCCCCAGATCTCCACCGGTGACATGCTGCGCGCCGCGGTCAAGGCTGGCACCGAACTTGGGAAAAAGGCGCAGGGCATCATGGCCGCGGGCGGCCTGGTCTCCGATGACATCATCATCGGTCTGGTGAAGGAACGTATCCAGCAGCCGGATTGCGTCAACGGCTTTCTGTTCGACGGCTTTCCGCGCACCATTCCCCAGGCCCAGGCGCTGATCGATGCGGGTGTCAGAATCGACAAGGTCATTGAAATCGATGTGGCGGACGAGGAGATCGTCGCGCGGCTGAGTGGCCGGCGAGTTCACGAATCCTCCGGTCGGGTCTATCACATTGCCCACAATCCCCCCAAGGTGGCCAACACCGACGACCTCACCGGCGAGCCCCTCGTTCAGCGCGAGGACGATCGGGAAGAAACCGTGCGCAAGCGTCTGAGTGTCTATCACGAGCAGACCAAGCCGCTGGTGGAGTTCTACCGCGACTATGCGCGCCGCGATCCCGAGAATGCGCCGCGCTACGCGGCCATTTCCGGCGTGGGCGCTCTTGCTGATGTTGAAAGCCGCCTGGTGGGCGCGCTGGGTTGAGGTTGGCCGGGGCGATATTCGCGCAGCCAGCCTTGTCGAAAAGGAGCCCTCGCGGCTCCTTTTTTCGTTGCAGAGCCGGGCAATGTTTCATTTCAGGACATTATTTTTCGATCATTGGTGAAAAACTTTCGGCGTTATCGCCATTAAAGTGAACTTCTCCGTAACTTTTCTTTGAAACTTTATGATTTATTGAATAAAATTCAACCAATGCTCCATTCTTGATTTGGTTTGTTGTTAATTTTTTTTACACCCCGGGGAGAAAACCATGGCTAGAGTTGCTAATAAAACCGCTCCAAAAGCGAAAAAGGTGCCCAAGGCCGAGGCCGGTGTGGCAAAACGTGCGCCACGCAAAGCCGCGGCGAGTGCCGAGGTCAAGGTGAAATCTCTCGTCGGCACCATTGAAAAGCAGATCGAAGCTGCCGCCAAGAAGGAAGCTGCCGCAAAGGCCAAGCTTCAGGATGTGCGTGATCGCGCCGCAAAAAATGGCACCAAGGCGGCCAAGGCCGCGGTGATCAAGGCGCGCGCGGCGGTCCGTGAAGCCGCGGCCCAGGGCAGCGCCCTCAAGCAGGATCTTCGCAAGGCAAAGCTTGAACAGCGTGTCCAGGAGACCCTTGCCAAGGCGGTTGCGGCCGAGCACAAAGCCGCGGCAAAAGTCGCCGAGGCGGAGAAAAAGCTCGAGGCCCGGGCCCGCAAGGATCTCAATTCCGCCATCGCCAAGTTCGAGGCCGGCTGGCTCAAGGCCCGCAAGGCCCTGGATATCAAGAAGCTCAGGAGCATCGCCCAAAAGGAAGCCGACAAGGCGCGGAAGGTGAAAAAATCCCTTGAATCCAAGGTCAAGACCATGGTCAAGGAATCGACATCCACCCGCAAGCCCAAGGCCGCCAAAGCGACCCGCGCCCCCAAGTCGGATGCCAGCGCCAAGCCTGTCGCCAAGCGCGGCCGTCCCCCCAAGGCCGCTGCCGCGAAGCCTGCGGCAGCGAAACCTGCCGCCAAGCGTCCCGGTCGTCCGGCAAAGGCCGCCAAGCCTGCCGCCGCTCCCGCCGGGGCTCCCAAGCGTCGTGGTCGTCCGCCCAAGGCCAAGGCGGCAGCCCCTGCCACCCCCGAGGCCTGATGTTGTAACATCACTCCGCTGATCAAGAATCCCCCGCCGCGGCGGGGGATTTTTTTACATGCCCCCGGACCATGACGACACTCCTTGCAATTGATACCGCCACCACGGCCTGTTCCGTGGCCCTTGCCGTTGACGGCGAGGTTCGCCAGCAATTCGTGGCAACTCCCCGGGAGCACACCCGGCTGGTACTGCCCATGGTGGACGCCCTGCTCGCCGAGGCGGGGATCGCGCTCTCGGCCGTGGATGCCATTGCCTTCACGGCGGGGCCCGGTTCCTTCACCGGGCTGCGGATCGGATTTGGCGTGGTGCAGGGGCTTGCTTTTGGGACGGACCTGCCGGTGATTCCGCTGTCGACCCTCGCGGTGATGGCGCGCTCGGCGTCGAACCGGAGCGACTTCATCGAAGGTTTGGTGCTCCCCGCCCTCGATGCCCGCATGGGGGAGCTGTACTGGGGCGTTTACCGGGTGGCGGACGGACTTGTCGAGGCGGTGATCGCCGACGGGGTGAGTGCGCCGGCTGCCGTCGCCGAGAGGGTAAGCGGTGCCATCGATCTCGGCGTCGGTGATGGCTGGGGGCAACTTGCTCCACTGCTCGACGCCGGCTCCATCGATACCGCGCTCACGCCGGACGCCGCCAGCGCCATCGCTCTTGCCACGCCGATTTATGCGGGGGGAGGTGCCCGGCCCGTGGATCAGGTCGAGCTGATTTATATCCGCAACGAAGTCACCTGGAAAAAACGCCAGAAGATTCGCAATGAAGCGCCGGGGTCTCCATGACATTGTTTCAGGTGGTGATGCTGGCATTGATTCAGGGCATTACCGAATTTCTGCCGATCTCCAGTTCCGCGCATCTCATTCTGCCGGCCCAGTTGCTGGGCTGGCCGGATCAGGGGCTCGCCTTTGATGTGGCCGTCCACGTCGGCACTCTTGCCGCGGTGCTGTGGTATTTTCGCGCCGACGTGCGGACACTGGCCCTCGCCTGGCTGCGCAGTTGTGCGACCCGCAAGGGCGACGGCGAGAGCCGTCTTGCCTGGGCGGTGATCATCGGCACCATCCCGGCGGGCCTGGCCGGCTTGCTGTTCAATGACCTGGTGGAAAACCATTTGCGCTCCACCTTGGTGATTGCGCTCACTACCATTGGCTTCGGCATTCTTCTCGGGGTGGCCGATCGGCGCGGTTCCCGCCACAGGAGCCTCATGGACCTCGACTGGCGCGGCGCCCTCTGGATCGGTCTCTCCCAGGCCCTGGCACTGGTCCCCGGCACCTCGCGCTCGGGGATCACCATGACCGCTGCCCTTGCCCTCGGCTTCGACAGGGTCGCCGCGGCGCGTTTTTCCTTCCTGTTGTCGATTCCCATCATTGCCTTGAGCGGGCTTTACAAAGGCGTCGAATTGCTCGCCGTCGAGCAGGTTCCCTGGGGCGCCATCGGCATTGCCACGGCCATTTCGGCGGTGACGGCCTATCTCTGCATCCGGGTATTCCTGAACGTGATCAATCGCATGGGGATGATGCCGTTCGTCTGGTACCGGCTGGCCCTCGGTGGTGTTCTGCTGGCGCTGATCGGGATGGGTTGAGGCCCACTGCGTCAGCGGTCACGGAGCTCAGGGTTGGAATCCTTGGGTTATACTGCCGGCCCTGCCCACCGAGAGTTGCCTTGATGACATCCCAAGCCGACCCCGCCACCCGCACCGACGCAGGCCGTGCCGATTTCAACCGGCGCCTGCTGGCGTTTCTCGCCGCCTCGCCCACGCCCTTCCATGCCGTCGCCAATCTGGCGGCGGCCCTCGACGCCGCCGGTTTCATCCGCCTCGATGAACTGGCGCCCTGGGCGCTGACTCCTGGCCAGCGCTATTACTGTACCCGCAATGGCAGTTCGATCATCGCCTTCGTGGTCGGCAGCGCGCCATTGGATGTGGGCGGTATCCGCTTGGTGGGCGCCCATACCGACAGTCCCTGCCTGATGGTCAAGCCGCAACCGGAGATCACCACCCGGGGCTACTTCAAGCTCGGCGTCGAAGTGTATGGCGGCGCTCTGCTCGCCCCCTGGTTTGACCGCGACCTCTCCCTCGCCGGGCGCGTCGTCTATCGCGACGGGGCGCAATTGCGCCAGATGCTGGTGGATTTCGGCGACCCGGTGGCGGTGATCCCGAGCCTTGCCATTCACCTCGACCGCGGCGCCAACGACGGCCGGGCCATCAACGCCCAGACGGATATCCCACCGGTGCTGTTCCAGGTGGGGGAGGGCAGGGCCAGCGATTTTCGCCAACTCCTCGCCGAGCGCTTTCTGGCTGGCAAATCCGACGCCCGGGTGCTCGACTACGAACTCTATTTTTACGATACCCAGAAGCCGGCGCTGGTGGGCCTTTACGGTGACTTCATCGCGTCGGCGCGGCTCGACAATCTGCTCAGCTGTTTTGTCGGGCTGGACAGTATTCTTGCCGCCACGGGGGACGAGACCGCCATGCTGGTGTGCGCCGACCACGAGGAGGTGGGCAGCGTGTCCGCCTGCGGCGCCCAGGGGCCGATGCTGGCGTCGGTGCTCGAACGGCTGGTGCCGGATGACGAAACCCGCACCCGGGTCATCGCTCGCTCGCTGATGATTTCCGCCGACAACGCCCACGGCGTGCATCCGAATTTTGTCGCGAAGCACGATGAGAACCATGGGCCCCTGCTCAACCAGGGGCCGGTGATCAAGGTCAATGCCAGGCAGCGCTACGCCACCAGCAGCCTCACCGCCGCCCTGTTTCGCCAGCTCGCCCACGAGGTGGACGCCCCGCTGCAGAGTTTTGTCACCCGCACGGATATGGGTTGCGGCAGCACCATCGGCCCGGTCACCGCCGCCGAGGTGGGGGTGCCCACGTTGGACGTGGGGGTACCCACCTTCGCCATGCATTCCATCCGCGAACTGGCGGGCACCGCCGATGCCTGGATGTTGCGGTGCATTCTCGCCCATTTCCATAACCGCGCCGGCAGCCTGGTGATCGCGGAGGGCTGAGGCCCGCGCCGCGCCCAGCGCCCGCTTTTATCGTCAGTTTTCAAGGTTCGAACATGACACAGCCACAGCACGTCTATCTCACCGGCATCACCACCACCGGAACTCCGCACCTCGGCAATTACGTGGGCGCGATTCGCCCCGCCATCGCGGAGAGCCAAAATCCCAGCCACCGGGCCTATTATTTTCTTGCGGACCTCCACGCCCTGATCAAGTGCCAGGAGCCGGACAGGGTGCGCCAGTCGAGCCGCGAGATCGCCGCCACCTGGCTGGCCCTCGGTCTCAACACCGACAATGTGGTGTTCTACCGCCAGTCCGATGTGCCGGAAATTCCCCAGTTGGCGTGGCTGCTGAGCTGCGTGGCGGCCAAGGGCTTGCTCAATCGCGCCCACGCCTACAAGGATGCGGTGCAGAAGAATCAGGAAGAGGGCCAGGATCCGGACTACGGCATCACCATGGGCCTGTTCAGCTACCCGGTGTTGATGGCCGCGGATATTCTCATGTTCGGCGCTACCCGGGTGCCGGTGGGGCGGGACCAGATCCAGCATATCGAGATGGCCCGGGATATGGCGCAGCGTTTCAATTACCTCTACGGCGAGCACTTCGTGCTGCCCGAGGCGGTGGTGGATGATCAGACGGCGGTATTGCAGGGCCTCGATGGCCGCAAGATGAGCAAGAGCTATGGCAATACCATTCCGCTCTTCCTCGATGAGAAGCAACTGAAAAAGCACATCAACAAGATCAAGACCAATCTGCTGGAGCCGGGCGAGCCGAAGGATGCCGACAGCTCCACCCTGTTCCAGATCTGGCGCGCCTTCGCCAGCGCGGAAGAGACCGCCGAGATGCGCCGCGAATTCGCCAACGGCATAGCCTGGGGCGAGGCCAAGAAGCGCCTGTTCGAACTGCTCAACGAGCAGCTCCGCGACGCCCGGGACCACTACAACCGCCTGCTGGCCGAGCCGGACTATATCGAAGCGGTGCTGCGCAAGGGCGCGGACAGGGCGCGGGAAACCAGCGAGCCGTTCCTCGCGCGGCTGAAAGAGGCCGTGGGTATCTCCGCCCTGCTCAGCTGAGGCGGGCGTAATCCCCCGAGAGGATGCGCCTGCGGCCGGCCACCGGCCCGTTGTACAGGTAGGTCCAGGCCGCCAGGGTGCGGCCTGGGCCCGCGGTCACCGGGATTTTCTCCCGGCGGTATTCCGACAGGGTGGGTTGCCCCGGGTCGCAATCCTCGTAGGCGTCGAGGATCGGCCACAGCGTCCCGGGATTGTCGACCCGGTAAATCTCGCCCCTCACCGGGGCGCCGGCCCGGCTGGAGAGCACCAGCCCCGGGTATCCCCCCAGTTCGAATAGCTGCCCGCGACAGCGGCCCGTCCCCACAAAACGGCAGTGGCTCGCCACCACCCGGTGCATGGGGTGGGGTTGGCCGGCGGCGGTGTCGCGCCGCAGGGAGCCGTAGACGAAAAGGTATTCCCCGTGGTCAGTGTCCATGGTTTGCCACCTCGAATGTCTGTCGGGGCGCGGAACGATTCATTGGGTTCGCGCCGGCGTTCGGCCCTGGGTTTTGTCCAGCCCCCCCGTCAGTCCGGCGCACAGGGCCGCCAGTTCATCCTCGGCGATGACGTACGGCGGCATCAGGTACACCAGCTTGCCGAAGGGGCGCACCCAGATACCCGCCTCGACAAATGCCGGGGTGATGGTTTTCATGTCCACCGGCTCCCGCAGTTCCACCACGCCGATGGCCCCGAGGACCCGTACGTCGGCCACGAAATCCCTGTCCCGCAGCGGCGTCAATCCCCGCCGTAAACCCGCCTCGATGGCACTGACCTGGCCCTGCCAGTGGCCGGAGGCGAGCAGCCCGAGGCTGGCGTTTGCCACCGCGCAGGCGAGGGGGTTGCCCATGAAGGTGGGGCCGTGCATGAACACCCCCGCCTCGCCGCCGCACAGGGTGTCGGCCACCTCGCTGGTGCACAGGGTCGCTGCCAGGGTCAGGTAGCCGCCGGTGAGGGCCTTGCCGAGGCAGAGTATGTCCGGCGCTATTCCCGCCCATTCACACGCAAACAGCTTGCCAGTGCGGCCAAAACCGGTGGCGATCTCGTCGGCGATGAGCAGGACGCCGTGCCGGTCGCACAGTTGGCGCACCTGGCGCAGGTAGTCCGGGGAATAAAAGCGCATGCCCCCGGCACCCTGCACCACCGGCTCGAGGATCACCGCCGCCAGCTCGTTCCGGTGATGGGCCATGAGCCCGGCGATGCCGGCGATCTGATCGGCGCCGCAGGGCTCGTCGAAACGGCAGGCCGGCGCCTCGGCAAAGAGCTGTGGCATCAGCACCTGGCTGAACAAATGGTGCATCCCGGTGACCGGGTCGCACACCGACATGGCGCCAAAGGTATCGCCGTGGTAGCCGCTGCGCAGGGACAGGAAGCGGTGCTTGCCGGCCTGCCCGCGGGCCTGCCAGTACTGCACGGCCATTTTCATCGCCACCTCGACGCTCACCGAGCCGGAATCGCAGAGAAATACCTTTTCGAGATTGCCGGGTGTAATATCCACCAGGCTTTGCACCAGCCGCGCGGCGGGTTCGTGGGTGAGGCCGCCAAACATCACATGGGCAAAGTGGTCGAGCTGACCCCGCGCCGCGGCGTTGAGCGCCGGGTGGTTGTAGCCGTGGATGGCCGACCACCAGGACGACATGCCGTCGATCAGCCGCCGTCCATCCGCCAGGTGAATGTGGACGCCCTCGGCGCGCACCACCGGATAGCTGGTGACCGGAGAGGTTGTCGACGAGTAGGGATGCCAGATATGCTCCCGGTCGATACGGGCAATGTCCTCGGGTGTCATCGTGGGGCTCGAGTCGCTCGGTGGTCGGCCATTGTAAGGGAGTGTTTCCCGGGAAAACACCTTGCAAAGCCGCCGGTTGGTTTCCATTCATTCTTGCTTACAGGTTTCCATTCCATGGGTTTAACGTTGTTCTCTCGCGCCTTTGCTGTTGTGACGTTGCTGTTGATGCCATTTGGGCTGCTGGCCGGGGAGGGCAGTGATTTCTGGAGCAAGAGCAACGAGCGCAACAGCGCCCCGATCGATCACGGCGCCTGGGATAGGCTGTTGGCGGCCTATGTGGTCGAGACGCCGGATTCCGCCATACGCCAGTTCCGCTACCGGGACATGGACAAATCCGCCGCCAGGGCCCTCGATGCCTACCTCGCGCAGATGGAGAGTATCGACCCCCGGGATTACAGCCGCCAGGAACAGCTGGCCTACTGGCTCAACGTCTACAATGCCCTCTCGGTGCGGGAGATCCTCCCCCATGTGGCCGGCACCCGCGGCGACATCAGCCTCCCCGCCACCCTCTGGTCGGAGAAAAGCGCCAGGATCGCCGGGCAGAAATTGTCACTGAACGATATCGAGCACGGCATCCTCCGCCCGGTGTGGAAGGACCACCGCATCCACTTCGGCCTCAACTGCGCCTCCATGGATTGCCCCAACATGGACAGCCGGGCCTACACCGCCGCCACCGTGCGGGACCAGCTCAAGAGCGCCGGCACCCGCTTCGTCAACGATGATCGCGGGGTGCGCTACGCCGAGGGCAAGCTCACCGTGTCCCGCCTGTTCGAGGACTATCGGGAGGACTTCGCCGCCGATCCCAAAACCCTGATGAAGGTCTTCGCCCATTACGCCCGGGACATGAAGGCCCTGTACCTGCTCGGCTACCAGGGCGAGATCCACTACTCCCGGGATCCGCGCCTCAACAGCCCCTGACACCCACCTTCTTCCCGGGGCCCGCCGACGGGGGCGTCCTGCTGACCCGGGGAGCGGCTTTTGGGTACAATGTCCCCCTTTTGCAAGGACTGAAGGCCATGGCCGTTCGACTCAAGACCCCTGACGAAATCGCCAAGATGCGCGTCGCCGGCCGCCTGGCCGCCGAGGTACTGGACATGATCGGCCCCCACGTGGTGCCGGGGGTGACCACCGCCGAGCTCGACGCCATCTGCCACGAGTACATCGTCAGCGTCCAGCAGGCCATCCCCGCCCCCCTCAACTACAAGGGGTTTCCCAAGTCCATCTGCACCTCCGTCAACCATGTGGTATGCCACGGCATCCCCTCCGAGAAGAAGGTGTTGAAGTCCGGGGACATCATCAATATCGATGTCACCGTCATCAAGGACGGCTATTACGGCGACACCAGCAAGATGTTCTGCGTCGGCGAGGTGCCCGAGCACGCCCAGCGCCTGATCCGCGTTACCCAGGAGTGCCTCTATATCGGCATGGCCCTGGTGCGCCCCGGCATGCGCCTCGGGGACATCGGCCACGCCATCCAGAAGCACGCCGAGTCCAACTACTACTCCGTGGTGCGGGACTATTGCGGCCACGGCATCGGCAACGAATTCCACGAGGAGCCCCAGGTGCTCCACTTCGGCCAGCCCGGCACGGGCCTGGTTCTGAAGGAGGGGATGACCTTCACCATCGAGCCCATGGTCAACGCCGGCAAGCACCAGACCAAGCTCAAGAGCGACGGCTGGACGGTGGAGACCCGGGACGGCCGCCTCTCCGCCCAGTGGGAGCACACCCTGGCGGTCACCGCCGAGGGCATCGAGGTGCTGACCGCCCGTCCGGACGAAACCTTTCCCTGGATGACCTGACCGAGGGCGCCGCCGCCGATGGAACTCCACCGCCAGACCCTGCTGTTCTTCGACGAGCAGCGCTTTGCCCGGCGGCTCGCCGAGGGCAACCCCCTCACGGTTTTCAAGGACGCCATCGCCGCGGCCAACGGCCACCTCGACAGCCGTTTCCTCGAGGGGGAGCAGGTCAGCACCCTGGTCTATGAGCGCGCGGCCTTCATCGATCGCATCCTCATGCACGCCTGGCGGCAGTTTTCCTGGGATGACAACATCGCCCTGTTGGCGGTAGGTGGCTACGGCCGCGGCGAGCTCCACCCCCATTCCGATATCGACTTGCTGATTCTCCTCAAAAAATCCAACACCAAGCCCTACAAGGACAGCATCGAGCGCTTCCTCACCTTCCTGTGGGATATCCAGCTCAAGATCGGCCAGAGTGTCCGGTCCATCAGCCAGTGCGTCGACGAGGCCAAGGCCGACATCACCGTGGCCACCAACCTCATGGAGTGCCGCACCCTCACCGGCAACCCGGACCTGCGCCAGCTCATGGTGAAAAAGACCGGGCCTGCGAAAATCTGGCCGTCGGCTGCCTTTTTCCGCGCCAAGTGGGATGAGCAGATCGACCGCCACCGCAAGCACGGCTACACCGAGTACAACCTGGAGCCCAACGTCAAGGAAGCCCCCGGGGGCCTGCGGGACATCCAGATGATCAAGTGGGTGGCCTGCCGCCACTTCCAGGTCAGCGCCCTGTCGGAGCTGATGGGCAAGGGCTTCATCAACGAGGAGGAGCTCGACCTGCTGCGCAGCGGCGAGGAGTTCCTCTGGAAGGTGCGCTATGGCCTGCATCTGCTGGCCAAGCGGCCCGAGGAGCGCCTGCTGTTCGACTTCCAGCGCAAGCTGGCGGCCCAGTTCGGCTACCGGGACACCGACCGGCGCCTCGGGGTGGAGCAGTTCATGCACCGCTACTACCGGGTGGTGCTGTCGATGCGGGAGCTCAACGACGTGCTGCTCCAGTACCTCGACGAAGTCATCCTGCGCAAGGACAAGGCGCGCCGCGCGCGGCGCATCAACGAGCGTTTCCAGGTCCGCGACGACTATATCGAGACCGTCGACGACAAGGTCTTCGAACGCCAACCCTCTGCCCTTCTCGAATTGTTCGTGCTGCTGGGGGAGGACCCGTCCATCCAGGGCATCCGCGCCGCCACCATCCGCCAGTTGCAGCTCTACCGCTACCTGATCGATGACCGCTTCCGCGCAGACCCGCAGAACCGCGCCCTGTTCATGCGCCTGTTCAGCTGCCCGGGCAAGCTGTCGCTGCAACTGCAGCGCATGACCCGCTACGGCATCCTGGGGCGCTACCTGCCGGAATTTGGCCGCATCGTCGGCCAGCCCCAGCACGACCTGTTCCACATCTACCCGGTGGACGTCCATACCCTGCAGGTGATCCGCAACATGCGCCGCCTCGACCGCCCCGAGGAGACCGAGCAACTGCCGGTGGCGTCCCACATCTACAAGAATCTGCAAAAGCCCGAGCTGTTGTTCATCGCCGGGCTCTACCACGACATCGGCAAGGGCCGGGGGGGCGATCACTCCGCCCTCGGCTCCGTCGATGTGGTGGATTTCGCCGAGCGCCACGGCCTGCCGCCCCAGGAAGTGCGGCTGCTCAAGTGGCTGGTGGAGAAACATCTGCTGATGTCGTCGGTGTCCCAGCGGGAGGACATCTCCGACCCGGACGTGATCCAGCATTTCGCCTCCATCGTCGGCAACCAGATCCACCTCGACTACCTGTTCCTGCTCACCGTCTGTGACATCCGCGGCACCAACCCCACCCTGTGGAACAGTTGGCGGGCGTCCCTGCTGCGCACCCTCTACCTGGAAACCAAGCGCGCCCTGCAACGGGGCCTCGAAAATCCCGCCAACCGCGGCGAATGGGTGGCAAGCACCCGCCAGGAGGCCCTCAACATCCTCGCCGACGAGGGTATCGACGAGGCCGCGGCGCGGGCCATCTGGACCGATGTGGACGAGGAATTCTTCCTCCGCGAGCGGGCCGGGGTGATCGCCCGCTGGACCCGCGCCATCCGCGAGGCGGCGGACAGCCAGGAGCCGGTGATCGTGGTGGACGAGGCGGGGCTCGAACAGGCGGTGGCGACGCGGATCTTCATCCATACCACCGGCCTCAACAATGTCTTCCCCATCACCGCGGCGACCCTCGACCAGCTGTCCCTCAACATCCAGGACGCCCGCCTGCACACCGCCAGCAACGGCCACACCTTCGATGTGTTCTATGTGCTCGGGGACGATGGCAATCCCCTCGGCGAGGGCCCTCGGGTGCAGCAGATCGCCCGCACCCTGTCCGCCGCCCTGAAGGCGCCGAGCAGCTCCACCTTCAACGTTCGCCGTCGCACTTCGCTGCAGTTGAAGCACTTCAACATGAAGACCCGCACCTACCTCCACAACGACACCGCCCGCAGTCTCACGGCCCTGGAGGTGATCACCCCCGACCGGCCGGGGCTCCTGGCCCACCTGGGGCGGATCTTCATGCGCTTTGGCCTGCGCCTGCACAGCGCCAAGATCGCCACCCTGGGGGAGCGGGTGGAGGACGTGTTCTATATCACCGACCTGGATTACCAGCCCCTGTCGGACCCGGATTTCTGCCAGCAATTGCAGGACACCATCTGCCGCGAGCTGGACGCCCGCAACGCCGAGGATTCCGCCGGCGACACCCCGCGCAAACTCGTGATCTGAGCCCCGCGCCCACTCCATCGACGGATTTCACCGCCCCATGAATCGCCACCTCGACAAACTGCAACCCTATCCGTTCGAGCGCATCCGCGCCCTGCTGGCGGACCTCGCCCCCCCGGCGGGCCTCGCCCCCATCAATTTCGCCATGGGGGAGCCGCGCCACCCGGCCCCGGCCTTCGTGCTGGAGACCCTCGCCCGGGAGCTCTCCGGGATGTCCAGCTACCCGGCCACCAGGGGCATCGACGAGCTGCGGGCGGCCATCTGTGACTGGCTGGCGCGGCGTTTTGCCATTCCTCCCGCGGCCCTCGACCCCGATCGCCATGTATTGCCGGTGAACGGCACCCGGGAGGCCCTGTTCGCCTTCGCCCAGGTGATGGTGGACGCCGCGGCGGACAGCCTCGTGGCCTTTCCCAACCCCTTCTACCAAATCTACGAGGGCGCCACCCTGCTGGCCGGGGCCGCCCCCCACTTGCTCAACTGCACCGAGGACAACGGCTTTGCCCCGGATTTCGACGCCGTCCCCGCCGCCGTTTGGGAGCGCTGCCAGCTGCTCTATATCTGCTCCCCGGGCAACCCCACCGGCAGCGTGCTGGACATGGGCAGCCTCAAGCGACTGATCGCCCTCGCCGACGCCCACGACTTCGTCATCGCCAGCGACGAGTGCTACTCGGAGATCTACCCGGACGAGGGGAACCCCCCTCCGGGCCTGCTTGAGGCCTGCGCCGAGCTCGGCCGCGACGATTTTGCCCGCTGCGTGGTGTTCCACAGCCTGTCGAAGCGCTCCAACCTGCCGGGCCTGCGCTCCGGCTTCGTCGCCGGTGACGGCGCACTGCTCGGCAAGTTCCTGCTCTACCGCACCTACCACGGCTGTGCCATGTCGCTGCCCATCCAGCGGGCCAGCATCGCCGCCTGGGGTGATGAACAGCATGTGCGGGAAAACCGCGACAAATACCGCCGCAAGTTCCAGGCGGTGACGGACATCCTCGCCCCGGTACTGGAGGTGATGGCGCCGGACGCCGGTTTCTACCTCTGGCCCCGCACCCCGGTGAGCGACACCGACTTGGCCCGCGCCCTGTACCGGGAGGCGAACATCCAGGTGGTGCCCGGCACCTTCCTCGCCCGGGACACCCCCGCCGGCAACCCCGGCGCCCACCGGGTGCGCCTCGCCCTGGTGGCGGAGGTGGACGAGTGCATTGCCGGCGCGCGGCGGATTCGCGAGGTGATCGAGGGGTTGTGAGTGCTCGGGGTCGGTTTGCAGGTTGCAGGTTGCAGGTTGCAGGTTGCAGGTTGCGAAACACCCGCACCCTATTGGCCAATCGACAGCCTCCCCCTAAAGCGCCAGGAAACCTGCCCCTTGCACCTTGAAACCTGCAACTCAAAAAGGAATCGCCGATGCTGAAAAAGGAACGGGCCGCCTTCATCCGCGAGCGCCTGGCGCAGCTCTACCCCAACCCGCCCATCCCCCTGCACCACAGGGATCCGTTCACCCTGCTGGTGGCGGTGCTGCTCTCCGCCCAGTGCACCGACGAGCGGGTCAACAAGGTCACCCCGGCCCTGTTCGCCCTCGCCGACAACCCGTTCGACATGGCCCGGGTGCCGGTGGAGGAAATCCACCGGGTCATCAAGCCCTGCGGCCTCGCGCCGCAAAAATCCCGCGCCATCGCCGAGCTGTCGAACATTCTGGTGAACCGCTATGGCGGTGAGGTGCCGGCGGATATCGATGCGCTGGAAACCTTGCCCGGGGTCGGCCACAAGACCGCCAGCGTGGTGATGTCCCAGGCCTTCGGTGTGCCCGCCTTCCCGGTGGATACCCATATCCACCGCCTCGCCCAGCGCTGGGGGCTGTCCAATGGCCGGAGTGTGGTCCAGACCGAGCGGGACCTGAAAAAATTGTTCCCGGCGGAAAGCTGGAATGACCTGCACCTGCAAATCATCTACTACGGTCGCGAGTTCTGCTCCGCCCGTGGCTGCGACGGTACCCGCTGCGATATCTGCCGCGCCTGCTACCCCAACCGCAAGCATCCCAAGCAGACCCGCAAGGCTTGAGGGCAGAGCTGCCCCGCCCCGCGGGTTTCACCCGGTGGCCGCGCATTTAATTGTGTGCCGCGAAAACGTACAATGGCGGCCCCTTTTGGATCCGTCCCCCGCCATGCTCGAACCGACCCGTAAAGCCAAGCTGGAGTTCAACAAGCTGCAAAAGCGCCTGCGCCGCGAAGTGGGCAAGGCCATCGCCGATTACAACATGATCGAAGCGGGAGACAAGGTGATGGTGTGCCTGTCGGGGGGCAAGGATTCCTACGGCATGCTCGACATCCTGATGAGCCTGCAAAAGACCGCGCCCATCGAATTCGAACTGGTGGCGGTCAACCTCGACCAGAAGCAACCGGGCTTTCCCGAGGATGTGCTGCCCCGCTACCTGACGGAACTGGGTGTGCCGTTCCATATCCTCGAAAAGGACACCTACAGCATCGTCACCGATATCATCCCGGAGAACCGCACCTACTGCAGCCTGTGCTCCCGGCTGCGGCGCGGCACCCTGTATGGGTTCGCGGAGGAAATCGGCGCCACCAAGATCGCCCTCGGCCACCACCGGGACGACATCATGGAGACCCTGTTCCTCAACCTCTTCCACGGCGGCAGCCTCAAGGCCATGCCGCCCAAGCTGCTCAGCGACGACAAGCGCAATATCGTCATTCGCCCCCTGGCCTACTGTACCGAGGAGGATCTGGAGGAGTACGCGGAGCAAAAGGGCTTTCCCATCATTCCCTGCAACCTCTGCGGTTCCCAGGAGAACCTGCAGCGCAAGGTGATCAAGGACATGCTGCGGAGCTGGGAGCGCCAGCACCCCGGGCGGGTGGAGAGCATTTTCCGCGCCATCGGCAACGTGGCGCCCTCCCAGCTGATGGATACCCGGCTGTTCGATTTTCAGAACCTGGCCATCGAGCGACCGGCGTCGGACGAATTGGGTATCAATGTGGTGAACCTCAAGGGCTGAAGGCCAAGCGCCAAAAAAAAACGGGATGGCGACCTCAGGCCGCCATCCCGCCGGTCCCTCTCCCCTTTGTTGAACCCAGATCCCGGTAATTGCGCACGAAATCCCCGGGGTACCCCGAGGGCCGGGCGTGGAAATGTCGATGCCAGAAGCGTCCGAGCCCCGCGATGTCGTCCGCCTCGGGCAATGGCTCCTCCGCCTTGCGGTAGATGCACCAGGCGATGGCCGTGGCGTACTTCAGATTGCTGAGCAGCTCCCCGTGGGGGTCCGTCAAAAAGGCGTGCTGCCCCGCGAGGCCCCGCACCAGGCTTGCCAGCTCCAGGTGGTGCACCAGGTAGTGATCCCACACCGCCCGATGGCCGCTGGGGGATATGTGGTAGATCCCCAGGCGGCGATTGTCCTTCAGGCAAAAGCCGAGGCCGGATTCGTGGATGGCGGTACCCACCAGCAGGTTCTCCGCGGCCTCCGACCAGTCGCCCAGATACTTCAGCGTGTCCCGAATGACCAGGTGACGCAGATCATCCGCTCTGAAAATCATGTGATTACCCCTCTTGGCCAGGGAGCAAGGACGTTTGGCATCGACCGGCCGTGCTGAATTGATGATGGTTTAGTTTTTAAAGTACTTAACTTTTAGTAGGTTGTTGGGGTTTTATCAATCCAATTATCCGGTTTGTTTTGTTAACGGCTTCGCATTCTTGGTGTAAGCGCCGGTTTTGGGTGAGCTATTTGGTTAATTCCTGAGCAGTTTGTGGCGGATCATCCCCCGTCACGGTGCCCCGGTCAGGGGTGCGGATCCGCCCGCCAAGGGCCCTTCCGGTTGAGTTTTGGCCCCACTTGAAGAATAATGGCCGCGCTTTTTGAGCCCCCAACCCCCGGTGAAATCCGTCAATTGCTGGCTTTTTCCGGAGGATCGGCACTGGACAGGGTTCTGTATGGCCCGTCGGTGCCGTCAGTCATTCCTGGCGGGAGTGTCCAGGCGGCAGGGTTCGGTTGAGTCCGGAAGGCGAGGGTCCCACGCCCTCCGGGTTGAAAACTCAAAGGCTTTCAGTTTTGCCCCGAGCCGCAATCCTGCGCGAGCACCGATGAACCGCTGTCACCGGCGGCTTTGTCCTTAAACAACTGAACTGTGAAACTAGGGTTTATTCATGAAGATACTTGTCGCCGTAAAACGTGTCGTTGACTACAACGTGAAGGTGCGCGCCAAGGCCGACGGCAGCGCCGTCGACCTCGCCAACGTCAAGATGGCCATCAACCCCTTCTGTGAAATCGCGGTGGAAGAAGCCGTTCGCCTCAAGGAAAAGGGCATCGCCACCGAGATCATCGCCGTTTCCATCGGTGCCCAGTCCGCCCAGGAGCAGATCCGCACCGCCCTTGCCCTCGGTGCCGACCGCGGCATCCTGGTGCAGGTGGACGGTGACCTGGAGCCCCTCGCCATCGCCAAGTGCCTGAAGAAAATCTGCGACAACGAGCAACCCGGCCTCGTGCTCCTCGGCAAGCAGGCCATCGACGGCGACAACAACCAGACCGGCCAGATGCTGGGCGCCCTCAGCGGTTTCCCCCAGGCCACCTTCGCCTCCGTGCTCGCCGTCGAGAACGGTAGCGCCAAGGTCACCCGCGAGGTGGATGGCGGTCTCCAGACCCTGTCCCTCAAGCTGCCCGCCATCGTCACCGCCGACCTGCGCCTCAACGAGCCCCGCTACGCTTCCTTGCCCAACATCATGAAGGCCAAGAAGAAGCAGCTCGACACCGTCACCCCCGCCGACCTCGGCGTTGACGTCGCCCCCCGCACCAAGCTGCTCAAGGTCGAGCCGCCGGCGGAGCGCAAGGCGGGCATCAAGGTTGCCGACGTGGCGCAACTGGTAGACAAACTGAAAAACGAAGCGAAGGTGATCTGATGAGCATTTTGGTGATTGCTGAGCACAGCAACGACGCACTTAACCCCGCTACCCTCAACACCGTTGCCGCGGCCCAGGCCATCGGCGGTGACATCCACATCCTGGTGGCCGGCCAGAATTGCGGCGCCGCCGCCGAGGCCGCCGCCCAGATCGCCGGCGTCAGCAAGGTGCTGGTGGCGGACAACGCCGCCTACGGTCACCAGCTGGCGGAAAATGTCGCCCCGCTGATCGCCGAGCTCGGCAAGGATTACGGCCATATCCTCGCCGCCGCCACCACCACCGGCAAGAACGTGCTGCCCCGCGCCGCCGCGCTCCTCGACGTGCAGGCCATTTCCGAGATCAGCGCCGTGGTGTCTCCCGACACCTTCCAGCGCCCGATCTATGCCGGCAATGTGATCGCCACCGTGCAGAGCAGTGATGCCATCAAGGCCCTCACCGTGCGCGGTACCTCCTTCGAGGCAGCCGCCGCCAGCGGTGGTTCCGCCGCCGTCGAGGCGGTGTCCGCCGTCCACGACAGCGGCCTGTCCGCCTTCGAGGGCGAGGAGCTGGCGAAGTCCGACCGCCCGGAACTGACCGCCGCCAAGATCGTTATCTCCGGTGGTCGCGGCATGCAGAACGGCGACAACTTCCAGATGCTCTACCGCATCGCCGACAAGCTCGGCGCCGCCGTGGGTGCCTCCCGCGCCGCGGTGGATGCCGGCTTCGTGCCCAACGACATGCAGGTGGGCCAGACCGGCAAGATCGTCGCGCCGGACCTGTACATCGCCGTGGGCATCTCCGGCGCCATCCAGCACCTGGCGGGCATGAAGGACAGCAAGGTGATCGTCGCCATCAACAAGGACGAGGAAGCCCCCATCTTCCAGGTGGCGGACTACGGCCTGGTGGGCGATCTGTTCCAGGTTCTCCCGGAGCTGGAAGGCAAGCTCTAAGCCGCTGCCTGTTCCTGACAAAAACCCGCGCCGGCGACGGCGCGGGTTTTTTATTGGCGGATTCGAGGTTGCGCGGCACCGGGTTGGTGCCCGCGTAAAACCTTAAACTCACACCTGAAACCTGAAACCCTCAAATAATCCCCGCATCCAGGGAAGCCGCCACGGCCATGCCCAATTCCTCGCACTGGGTGACGAAGTCGTCGCGAAATTCCCCCCGGCAGATGAGGGGTTCCCGCACCCAGTGCCATTTCAGGCCGGTGACGATGCTCTCCACCGCCCGGCGGGTGCCGGTGCCGTCGAGGCCAGCGCGGATGTACAGGGCACAGGGCAGGCCCTGTTTCTTCTCCAGCACCGGGTAGTACACCCGGTCGAAGAAGTCCTTGAGGGCGCCGCTCATGTAGCCGAGATTTTCCGTGGTGCCGAGGATGATGGCATCGGCGGTGAGCACGTCCTCGGCGCTCGCCTCGAGGGGCGGGACATGGCGCGCCGTCACCCCTTCGATGTCCGGGTGGCGGGCACCCCGCAGCACCGCCTCGGCCAGGGTGCGGGTGTTCATGGACGGGCAGTGGGCGACGATCAGCAGCTCTTTGCGGGTCATGGGTCTGTTCCGGTGGACTCTCACTTTAGTGTAGCGGGCATGTGAAACTCCCCGCCATTTTCGCTTATCCTCTGGCCCTGACCCGCACACACAAGGAGCTCCCATGAAAACCCGTGCCGCCGTGGCCTTCGAGGCCGGCAAGCCCCTGCAAGTCGTCGACGTGGATCTCGCTGGCCCCCGGGCGGGCGAAGTGCTGGTGGAAATCAAGGCCACCGGTGTCTGCCACACCGATGCCTTCACCCTGTCCGGGGACGATCCGGAAGGGGCCTTTCCCGCCATCCTCGGCCACGAGGGCGCCGGCGTGGTGGTGGACGTGGGGCCGGGGGTGAAGGGCCTCAAGCCCGGCGACCACGTGATTCCCCTCTACACCCCGGAATGCCGGGAATGCGACTACTGCCTCCACCCCAAGACCAACCTGTGCCAGGCGATCCGCACCACCCAGGGCCAGGGGGTGATGCCCGACGGCACCAGCCGCTTCTCCCTCGATGGCCGGCCGATCCTCCACTACATGGGCTGTTCGACCTTTTCCAACTACACGGTGCTGCCGGAGATCGCCCTGGCCAAGGTGCGGGAGGACGCGCCCTTCGACAAGATCTGCTACATCGGCTGCGGCGTCACCACCGGGATCGGGGCCGTCGCCTTCACCATGAAGGTGGAGCCCGGTTCCACCGTGGCGGTATTTGGCCTCGGCGGCATCGGCCTCAATGTGATTCAGGGGGCGAAAATGGTGGGGGCCACCCGCATCATCGGCGTCGACCTGAACCCCGCCAAGGTACCCCTGGCCCGGCAGTTCGGCATGACCGATTTCGTCAACCCCAGCGAGGTGGAGAACCTGGTGGATCATATCGTGCAGATGACCGGGGGCGGGGTGGACTACAGCTTCGAGTGCATCGGCAACGTCAAGGTGATGCGCCAGGCCCTGGAATGCTGCCACAAGGGCTGGGGCCAGAGCTGCATCATCGGCGTCGCCGGGGCCGGCCAGGAGATTTCCACCCGCCCGTTCCAGCTGGTCACCGGCCGGGTGTGGCGGGGCAGCGCCTTCGGCGGCGCCCGGGGCCGCACCGATGTGCCCAGGATCGTCGACTGGTATATGGAGGGCAAGATCAATATCGACGACCTCATCACCCACACCATGCCCCTCGACGACATCAATCGGGCCTTCGACCTGATGCACAGCGGCGAGAGCATCCGCTCGGTGGTGCTGTACTGATGGCCCTGGAACAGATCGGCAACCATAAATGCTTCGGCGGCTGGCAGCGGCGCTATCGCCATCCCTCGGCGGTGCTCGATTGCGACATGGTGTTTTCCATCTACCTGCCCCCCCAGGCTGAGCGGGGTCCGGTGCCGGTGCTGTACTGGCTCTCCGGCCTGGCCTGCACGGACGAGAACTTCGTCACCAAGGCGGGCGCCCAGCGCCACGCCGCCGAACAGGGCATTGCCATTGTCGCGGCCGATACCAGCCCCCGGGGGGCGGGGGTGCCGGACGATCCCGAGGGCGCCTACGACTTCGGCCTCGGGGCTGGCTTTTACGTCAATGCCACCGAGCAGCCCTGGGCCCGGCACTACCGCATGTACGACTACATCGTCGACGAGCTGCCGGCGCTGGTGGCGGACAATTTCCCCGTCGACCCTGCCCGGGCTGCCATCAGCGGCCACTCCATGGGCGGTCACGGCGCCCTGACCATTGCCCTGAAGAATCCCGGCCGTTTCCGCTCGGTGTCGGCCTTCGCCCCCATTGCGTCCCCCCTGCGCTGCCCCTGGGGCGAGAAGGCCCTCGGGGGCTATCTCGGTGCGGACCGGGCGGCCTGGCGCCAGTACGACACCACCGAACTGCTGGCCGAGGCCACCGAGCGGTTGCCGGCGCTGGTGGACCAGGGGGATGCCGACGGCTTTCTCGCCGAGCAGCTCAACACCGGCCTGCTGGCCATGGCGGCGAAAAGGGCCGATTACCCCATCACCCTCCGCATGCAGCCCGGCTACGACCACAGTTACTTCTTCATTGCCACGTTCATTGCCGAGCACATCCGCTTTCACGCCGGGCACCTCCGTTAGGGGGCAAGGCCCGGGTACACCGCGCGGTTCGCCCCGGCCGGCCCTTTGCGTATAAAATGCCTGCCCTGTGCCCCGGCGGGGCCATCCAACCGATTTCTGGAGTGTTGACCATGGGTAACAAGATCGACGGCAAGGGTTTCGCGGACCGTCTCTGTGAACAGCTGCGGGGCGAGGTGGAAGCCCTCAAGGCCAGTCACCAGCTGACCCCCTGCATCGCCGTGGTGCTGGTGGGTGACGACCCCGCCAGCCACGTCTACGTCACCAACAAGGTCAAGCGCTGCGAGCAGTTGGGCATCGAGTCCCGGGAGCACCGTCTGCCCGCCGACACCAGCGCCCCTGTACTGATGGATTTGATCGACAATCTCAACGGCGATGCCGGCGTCCACGGCATCCTGGTGCAATTGCCCCTGCCGCCCCACCTGGACGACAAGGCGGTGATCAACGCCATTCGCCCGGAGAAGGATGTCGACGGTTTTACCCTGCTGAACGCCGGCGCCCTCGCCGTCGGCCAGAACAACCTGGTGCCCTGCACGCCCCTGGGGTCGCTGATGCTGCTCAAGGACCGGCTGGGGGACCTGTCGGGCCTCAACGCCGTGGTGGTGGGGCGCTCCAACATCGTCGGCAAGCCCATGGCGCATCTGCTGCTGCAGGAAAACTGCACCGTCACCATCGCCCACTCCCGCACCCGGGACCTGCCGGCGGTGTGCCGCCAGGCGGATATCCTGGTGGCGGCGGTGGGGCGCCCGCGTTTCATCAAGGGCGACTGGATCAAGCCCGGTGCCACGGTGATCGACGTGGGCATCAACCGCATCGAGGAGGACGGCCGCAGCCGCCTGGTGGGGGATGTGGATTTCGACGCCGCCTTCGCGGTGGCCGGCGCCATCACCCCGGTGCCCGGCGGTGTCGGCCCGATGACCATCGCCTGCCTGATGTACAACACCGTGGCCGCCGCCAAGGCTTCCCGCGGCCTCGCCTGACCGCAACAAGGATTTTCCATGACCATCATCGATCAGGAACAGGGCAACTACATTCTCACCGCCAGCTGCCGCGCCGGTACCGGCGTGGTGGCGGGGGTCACCACCTTCCTGGCGGAGCGCAACTGCTATATCTGCGCCCTGGAGCAGTTCGACGATGAGTCCACCGACAAATTCTTCATGCGGGCGGTGTTTCGCCTCCAGGAGGGATCCCCGGAGATCGACGAGATCCGCCGCACCTTTCCCCTGGTGGCGAGCCGCTTCGACATGACCTGGGCGATCCACGATCCCAATGTCCCCACCAAGGTGCTGATCCTGGTGTCGAAGTTCGATCACTGCCTGGCGGATTTGCTCTACCGCAGGCGCATTGGCGATCTCAACATGGACATCGTCGCCGTGGTCTCCAACCACACCGACCTGGCGGAGATGGCCGCCCGGGACGGGGTACCCTTCGTGCACCTGCCGGTGACCCGGGACAACAAGCCCGCCCAGGAGGCGCGGCTCCTCGAGATTGTCGACGAGACCGGCGCCGAGCTGGTGATCCTCGCCCGCTACATGCAGATCCTCTCCGACGACCTGTGCGGCCAGCTGGCGGGGCGCTGCATCAACATTCACCACTCCTTCCTGCCCGGCTTCAAGGGCGCCAAGCCCTACCACCAGGCCTTTGACCGGGGCGTGAAGCTGATCGGTGCCACCGCCCATTACGTCACGGCGGACCTGGACGAGGGCCCCATCATCGAGCAGGTGGTGACCCGGGTGGACCACAACCACAAGCCCCACCACCTGGTGCGGGTGGGTCGCGACAATGAGTGCATGGCCCTGGCCCGGGCCGTCAAGTACCACATCGAGCGGCGGGTGTTCCTCGATGGCAACAAGACTGTGGTGTTCCTCGGCAGCTGATGTCTCCCGCGCCGGACGGTTCTCGCCGCCCGGCACTCGCTCCCTTCCCCTGGCGGCACCATGATCACCGATCCCTATTTCTACCTCTGTGCCATCCCCGCCGTGCTGCTGTTCGGCATGGCCAAGGGCGGGCTTGGGGGCGGGCTCGCGATACTGTCGGTGCCGATCCTGTCCCTGGTGGTGTCGCCCCTCCAGGGCGCGGCCATCATGCTGCCCATCCTGGTGGTGATGGACGCCGTGGCGGTGTGGAGCTTCCGCCACAGCTGGAGCCGCGCCAACATCCGCGCCACCCTGCCGGGGGCCCTGGCGGGGATCGCGGTGGGCGCGCTGACATTCCCCTATCTGTCGGAGGACGCGGTCAAGGTGCTGATCGGGGTGGTGGCGGTGGTGTTCGGCCTCGATTACTGGCGGCCCCGGACAGCCCCCGAGGCGCCCGCCGCCATCAGCCATCGCAAGGGGAACTTCTGGGGCATGGTGTCGGGCTTCACCAGCTTCGGTATCCACGCCGGGGGCATCCCCATCAGCGTCTACCTGTTGCCGCAACAGTTGGAAAAGAAACAGCTGATGGGCACCTTCGCGGTGTTCTTTGGCATCGTCAATGTGGTGAAGCTGCTGCCCTATGGGCTGCTCGGGCAGTTCTCCGCCGAGAACCTCGCCACTTCCCTGGCGCTGATGCCCATCGCGCCCCTGGGGGTGCTGTTTGGCTACCGGGTGCTGACCCGCATCAGTCAGGCCCTGGTCTACCAGTTGAGCTATGGCTTTCTGGTGGTGGTGGGGGCCAAGCTGCTGTGGGAGGGTGTGGCGGGGCTGGTTTAGTCCCGGGTGATGCCCATCACGGCGCGCAGGGTCTTGCGCAGCATGACCCCCACGTTGGCGGGCCGGGATTTCACCGTCAGCAGTGACAGGGACGAAAAGAACAACAGGATCACCTCCGCCGCCATGTCCCTGTCCACCGGGCGCTCCCCGAGGGCATCCGCCATGTCGAACAGGGGCCCGTAGGCCCACTCGGTCATTTCCCGCAACTTGTCCTTCGAGCCCATGATCAGATCGATGATCAGCTTCGGCTCCAGCTGGAACAGCTGGGCGCCGCCGTCCAGCAGGCGGCTTTCCAGAAACCCGGCGATCACCTCGAGGCGTCTGGCGGGCGCCGGATCGCGCTCGATGGCGGCCCGCATCCCCGCCTCGAAGTCCTCCAGCAACAGGTCAAAGGCCCCGGCCAGCAGCGCCTCCCGGGTGGGGAAGTAGCGGTACAGGGTAGGCCGGGATATGCCCACCTCGCGGCAGATATCGGTCATCGAGATACCGCTCTCGCCGTCGCGGATCACCCGCGCCAGGGTCGCGGCGAGAATCCGGCGCACGGTGGCGTCCGCCTTGCCGCCCCGGGGTCGGGGCTTGTAGGGGCGGGGGGGTGTTACATTTATTCTGTCTGTCAAAGTAGTCACTTTTCTATAAATGTTTATAAAAAATTGGGATATATTGAGCCTTATGGTAAAAAATATTTACACATATTGCCATCTGTAATATAAATGCCGGCACTTGATGCGCTCCCGCGCTTCCCCGGGGCGGCGCCTGCCGACGATTCGACCCATGATAAGGAGAAATACCGTGCGTTTTGAAAACCGCGTCGCCGTGGTCACCGGCTCCGGCCAGGGCATCGGCGAAACCTACGCCCGCAGGCTGGCCGCCGAGGGTGCCGCCGTGGTGGTGGCCGAGATCAACGAGCAGCAGGGCCGGCGGGTGGCGGATGCCATCAACGGCGAGGGCGGCAAGGCGCTGTTCGTCAAGACCGATGTCGCCGCAACCGACTCCTGTCAGGCCCTCGCCGACACCGTGGCGAGCCACTTTGGCGGCGTCGACTACCTGGTGAACAACGCGGCCATCTTCGCCGGCATGAAGTACGAGTCGCCGATGAACGTCGACCTCGCCTATTACCACCGCTTCCTCGAAGTGAACATGAACAGCGTGCTCTATGTCACCCGCGCCATCGCGCCGCTGATGGAAGCCCGGGGCGGCGGCGCCATCGTCAACCAGTCCTCCACCGCCGCCAACATGGACGCGGGCGGAGCGGGGTTCTACTACGCCCTCACCAAGCTCGGGGTCAATGCCCTCACCGGTTCCCTGGCCATGGAACTCGGCCCCAGGAATATCCGCGTCAACGCCGTGGCCCCGGGCCCCACCGCCACCGACGCCCTCGGCGTGGTACCCCGGGAGGTGATCGACCAGATCGTCGCCGGCCTGCCCCTGCAGCGCCTCGGCACCACCGAGGACATCGCCAATATGGTGCTATTCTTGCTCTCCGACCAGGCGAGCTGGATCACCGGCAAGATCTACGCGGTGGATGGCGGCCAGGTTCGCCGCGCCCTCTGATCCCGTTCCACTGCCCATCGAGAGATAACAATGTCCGTACCCTACACCGATATCAACCAGCTCTACATCAACGGCCAGTGGGTGAAGCCCGCCAGCGGCCATTACGAGGCGGTCATCAATCCCGCCACCGAGGAGATCATCGGTGAGGCCCCGGTGGCCGGCACCGCCGAGGCCGAGGCCGCCATCGCCGCCGCCCGGGAGGCGTTCGACAAGGGCCCCTGGCCGCGCATGACCATGGCCGAGCGCAGCGCCGCCCTCGGTCGCTTCCGGGATGCGCTGCTCGCCCACGAGCCCGCCATTCGCGATCTGCTGCGGGCGGAGGTGGGCGCCACCCACCTGCTCTTGAACGGTCCCCAGTTCGGCGGCGCCATCGACGCCATCAACTATGTCCAGCAGCTGGCGGCGGAGATCAAGCCCAAGACCATGGAAGTCACCGTCACCCCCAGCCTCATCGACCCCAATGCCTCGGGGTTGCTGGGGGGCGCCGTGGTGGTCAAGGACCCGGTGGGGGTGGTGGTGGGCATCAGCGCCTACAACTACCCGCTGCTCATCAACATGACCAAGCTGGCCCCGGCGCTGATCTGTGGCAATACCCTGGTGCTCAAGCCCTCGCCCCTGACCCCCTTCACCGCCCTGATGCTCGGCAAGATCGCTGAACAGGCGGGCATTCCCCCCGGCGTGCTCAACATCATCACCGGTGGCGCCGATGTGGGCGCGGTGCTCAGCGCCGATCCCCGGGTGGACATGATCAGCTTTACCGGCTCCGACGCCGTGGGCGCCGCCATCCTCGCCCAGGCGGCGAGCACCATGAAGCACGTCCATCTGGAGCTGGGTGGCAAGTCGGCGATGATCGTCCGCGCCGATGCCGACATCCAGGCCGCCGGCGGCGCCGCGGCCTTCAACTTCACCATGCACGCCGGCCAGGGCTGCGCCCTCTTGACCCGCTATATCGTCCACAACAGCGTGCGGGCCCAGTTCGTCGAGACGGTGAAGGCGACCCTCGGCTTTCTCAAGGTGGGCAATCCCGCCGAGCCCGACACCATCGTCGGCCCGCTGATTTCCGAGGTGGCCCGGGCCAAGACCGAGAATTTCGTCAAGACGGGCCTCGCCGAGGGCGGCAAGCTGGTGGCCGGTGGCAAGCGCCCCGAACACCTGCAAAAAGGCTACTTCTTCGAGCCCACCCTGTTCGACGATGTGGACAACCGCTCCACCCTCGCCCAGTGCGAGGTCTTTGGCCCGGTGGGGGTGGTGATCGGCTTTGACAGCGACGAGGAGGCGGTGGCCCTCGCCAACGACTCCAACTTCGGCCTCTCCGGCGGCATCTACTCCGCCGACAAGGCCAGGGCCTTCGAGATGGCCAAACAGCTGCGCACCGGTGACGTCAAGCTCAACGGCGGCACCGCTGGCCTCTACCTCCAGGCGCCCTTCGGGGGCTACAAGCGCTCCGGCATCGGCCGGGAGTTCGGCCCCAACTGGCTGGATGCCTACCTGCTCGACAAGGCCATTCACTACCCCATCGGCTGATGCCGGCGGGCGCCCAGGCGCGGAGAGCCTGGCGGCTCCCCACCAGAACCCCGGACAGGCTTCCCTGGCCGGGGTTTTTTGTCTTGGAGACCAACGATAAGTCACTGTTTCAAGCGAAGGGCTCTCCCGCCACCCAAATCGCCAGTTACAATCGGGCCCGAATCATTGACAACAAGGATAAGGACATGTCGATCGAAGCGAACAAGGCGCTGGCGCGCCGCTACATGCAGGCGGTGGTGGACGGCGACATCGCCACCGTCGAGGCCCTCCAGCACCCCGATGTGAGCTGGTGGATACTGGGGTTCGGCACCCTCGACAAAAAAGCCTTCACCGACTCGGTGCGGGGGTTGATCGCCGCCCGGGAGCGCAATATCCGCATCACCGGACTCACCGCCGAGGGCGACCGGGTGGCGGTGCAGGCGGAGGGCGAGATCATCTACCCGGACGGCAAAATCTACCGCAACTCCTACCACAACCTGCTGGTGATCCAGGGCGGGCTGATCGTCGAGGGGCGAGAATACATGGACACCCGGGCCGTGGAAGCGGCCTTCGCTCAGTAGCCTTGCTTGAAGAGGCCCCCGGATCAAAGACGGGGCGCACAACGATACATGCCATGCATATTTCAGTCATCGGTGACAGCAGTCATTCCCACCCCCGTCCAGGGCCCGGCCCGGGACGGGGGCAGGGGGCTGGCAGCCATCGTCAATACAGGAGCCCATCATGAAAGCCCACGATAAGAACGTCATCCTCAAGGCCATGGAATCCCAGCTCGTGCGGGACAAGCACCCGGCGGACTTTCCGGTACTGCCCCCGGTGCCCGCCGGGCGTTACTTCGACCCCGGTTTCGCGGCCCTGGAAAGGGAGCATATCTGGCTCAAGACCTGGCTGATGGTGGGCCATGAGAGCGAATTCCCCACCACAGGGGCCTACAGGGTCATCAACAAGCTCGACCGCTCCGTGATCATCACCCGGGGCAAGGATGGCGAACTGCGCGCCTTCCACAACAGCTGCCGCCACCGGGGCTCGGCGTTGCTGGTGACGGAGCAGGAGGGCAGTACCCAACGCTTCACCTGCCCCTACCACGCCTGGGGTTACGGCCTCAATGGCGACCTGGTGGTGGTGCCGGATGCCCACGACTTTCCCTGCCTCAACAAAAGCGAAATGGGGTTGGTGCCGGTGCGCTGCGAGACCTGGCGGGGGCTGGTGTATCTGAACTTTGACGATGGCGCCGAGCCCCTGGCGGATTTCATGGCGCCGATGGCCGCCCAGGCCACGGGTTTTCCCCTGGAAAACCTCGTCGTGAAGCACCGCTACGCCGTCGAAGCGGATTGCAACTGGAAAGTGGCCTTCGACAACTTCCTCGAGATCTACCACGTGCGCTTCTGCCACCCCCAGTCCCTGGCACCCTACCTCAATTCCCAGAGTTTCGTGGTGTCCCTGTTCGACAATGGCCACTCGCGCTTTGCCACCCGCAAGCAGCAGACCGACACTCTGTTCGCCTACACCGGGCTGCGGGTATCGGACCAGGCGGATCCCACCTTCAACGAATACACCATCGCGCTGCCCACCTTCCCCAACAGCTTCTACGCCCTGGATTCGGCGGGCTTCAACTACCTCACCTTCTGGCCCCTGGCCCCCGGCAAGGTGCTGATGGAGGGCACCCTGTTTGGCTGGCCGGCGGACAGCGAGGAGGACAAGGCCTACTGGGCGACCATGCGCACCGCCGTGGAGGGCATCCTCGCGGAGGACATGTATCTTTTCCCCGGGCTACAGAAATCCATGGAGAGCGGCGCCATTCCCACCCTGATGATGGGTTACCAGGAGCGCGCCCTCTACTGGTATCAGGAGGAGATCGACCGCCGCATCGGGCCCGAGCGGATCCCCGAGGCGCTGCGGGTCGCCCAGGTACTGGGCGGGCAGGTGCAGCGCTAGGCTCGCCGGCCCGCCAAGGGCGGGCCTCTTTTCTGGCAGGTCGTCAGCGCCCCGGCGCAGGGGGCATCAGGCCGATGTATGCAACCCGCACTCCCGGCCATCGATGACCTTGGTGGGGTCGAAGTAATGCCGACAGCTGGGTAGGTTGTAGGCGTCCACGTAGGCCTGTAGTTGATCCTCGGTCCAGTAGAAGATGGGCGCCACCCGCAGCAGGCCCCGGTCGTCGAGGGTGAGGATGTCGAGGGACTTGCGGAACTCGGTCTCCTGCTGGCGGATGCCGGTGATCCAGATCTCGCCCTTCAGATCGTTGAGTGCCCGCTGGAAGGGTTCGAGCTTGACCTGGCGGGTGAACTCCCGGTGCAGGGCTTCGTCGTCGTCCGGGTGGGGGATGCCCCCCATCAGGGCGTTGCGGCGCTCGGCGGTCATCTCGGGGATATAGACGCGGATATCAAGTTGCAGCTCGGCGATGATCTTCTCCGCGGTGCGGTAGGCGTCCGGCAGGTTGTAGCCGCTGTCCACCCACACCACCGGCATGTCGGGGGCGATCTGCTTGACCATGTGCAACAGCCCGGCGGAATTGGGCGAGAAACTGGTGGAGGCGAACACGCGCCGGTCAAGGCCGAGGGCCCATTGGATGATCTCCTGCGGGGTCTTGTCCCGCAGCTGGGCGTTGAGGTGCTGAAGCTCTGACTGTTGAAACATTCACTTTCCTGGCAATGTCGCCGATGGCGGTATCGATCTCAATGGCGGCCGGTTCGCGGCCCTGATTGCCCGGGCCTTGGCTAGTCGCGAATCCATTCGGGCACGGGCAGGCCCTTGCGCGCCAGCAGGGCGGGGTTGAACAGGGTGCTCTTGTAGCGGTGGCCGTAGTCGCAGAGGATGGTGACGATGGTGTGGCCTGGGCCGAGTTCCCGGGCCAGGGCCACCGCGCCCGCCACGTTGACGCCGCTGGAGCCACCGAGGCACAGCCCCTCGTGCCGCAACAGGTCGAACACATGGGGCAGGGCCTCGGCATCGCTGATGCTGTAGGCGCTGTCCACCTGGGCCCTCTTGTAGTTGTCGGTGAGGATGCTGATGCCAATGCCCTCCATCAGCGAGCTGCCCTCCGCCTCCAGCACGCCGCGATGGTGATGGTTGTAGAGGGATGACCCCTCCGGGTCGGCGAGGGCGATGCGCACGGCGGGGTTGCGTTCCTTGAGGTAGGTGCTGACTCCGGCGAGGGTGCCGCCGGTGCCCACGGCACAGACGAAGCCGTCGATCTTGCCGCCGGTCTGGGCCCAGATCTCCGCCCCCGTGGTGTCGTAGTGGATGCTGGCGTTGGCGGGGTTGTCGAACTGGCGGGCCCAGATGGCCCCGTTGGGCTCGCTCTCGGCGAGCTTCTCCGCCAGGCGCCGGGCGGTGTGGATGTAATGGCGGGGATCGGCGTAGCTGGCCCGGGGCAC
>Ga0265293_10001295_pt1 | contig 54853 bp, 45 predicted proteins | sample Munlanlewell138R_FD_192505 | JGI IMG/M metagenome (GOLD analysis project Ga0265293, IMG submission 192505) | Leachate microbial communities from a municipal landfill in Southern Ontario, Canada - Leachate well 138R | ecosystem: Engineered > Solid waste > Landfill > Unclassified | place: Canada... | reverse complement strand
GACGAGGGCGTGCCGCGCACGACAGCCCGGGGTGTCAGGGACACCCTGCAGGCGCTGGTCGACGCGGGCATGGGCGACGCGTTCCTGTCGACCACGCCGGCTCGTCTGGCCAAGCTCTGACGCAACTGCACGCCGCGGACAGGTGCCGGTCTGCCGCAGCGCGCCTTGCACGATATGGATACGAATCAAGGAATTAGAAACGCCATGCCTGACATGCACTACTGGAGCATCGCCGAACTAGCCAGCAAGCTCAGGGACGGCGTGGTCTCGCCGGTGACGGTGACGCGCGCCATGCTCGATCGCATCGCGGCGCTTGACGGCAGCTACCATGCGTACATCCACGTCATGCGCGAGCAGGCGCTGGCGCGGGCAGAGCAGGCCGAGCAGGAACTGGCCAGCGGGTTCTGGCGCGGACCCCTGCACGGCGTGCCGCTGGCGGTCAAGGACCTGCTGTACACCAGCGATGCGCCCACGTCGGCGGGCATGAGCATCCACAAGGACTTCGTCCCAGAATACGACGCCACCGCCGTTGCGCGTCTCTATGGCGCCGGCGCCATCCTGCTGGGCAAGCTGTCGCTGACCGAGGCGGCATACACCAACAACCACCCGGTCTTTCCCACGCCCGTGAACCCCTGGCATGCCGACTACTGGGCCGGCACTTCTTCCCATGGTTCGGGCGTGGCCACCGCCACCGGCATGACCTTTGGCGCGCTGTCCACCGATACCGGTGGCTCCATCCGGTTCCCGGCCGCCTGCAACAACCTGACGGCGATCAAGCCGACCTGGGGCCGGGTCAGCCGGCACGGCTGCTTCACGCTGTCGCATTCGCTGGACCACATCGGGCCGTTTGCACGCGACGCGGTCGATGCCGCCATCATCCTGCGCGCCATTGCCGGCGCCGATGACCAGGATCCGGTGGCGTTGCGGGCGCCGGTGCCCGACTATGTTGCGGCAACCGGGCGCGGCATCGGCGGCCTGCGCATAGGCTGGGACGAGGAGTTCGTCAGCACGGGCACCGACCCGCAGGTGGTCGCGGCGCTGGAGGCGGCCCGCGACGTGCTGGCTTCCTGCGGCGCGCGGATCCGGCCCATCCGGTTTCCGTCACCCTATGACGCGCTGCGCGGCTGGTTTGACATTTGCGGCGCCGAAACCGCGGGCGTGCACGCGGCCACCTATCCATCGCGCGCGGACGAGTACGATGCCGGCATGGTCGGGCTGCTGCGCCACGGCCACACGGTCAGCGGACAGGCCGTGGCCGCAGCCTGGGTCAATCGCCTCCGTTTCTCCGGGCAGCTGGCCGCGGCGTTTGAAGACGTTGACCTGATGCTGATCCCGACCATGACCACGCCCCCGCCCACGCTCAAGGAACTGGAGGCGTTTGGCGCCGACGACGACGTGCTGCTGCAGATGATCCGCTACACTGCGCCGTTTGACCTGTCGGGGAACCCGACCATCGTGCTGCCAGCCGGGTTCTCCGACGCCGGGCTGCCGATGTCATTGCAGCTGGTTGGCAAGCACCTGTCTGAAGACACGCTGTGCACCGCCGGCGGCGCGTTCCAGCAGGCCACGGACTGGCACGTGCGCCGGCCTCTGGACTGAACGACGCCGCGTACAACAAGCCAGCCAGCCTGCACGCGGGCGCCAAGCGGCGCGCATGCACCGCAATGGCAGGGCTGTGTCATGATGTCGCCAGATTGCCACGGAAGCACCGTGGCGCATCTTGTGGCCCGGGAACGGGGACTGCTGTGCGGAAGCGGCAAGAAGCCAAGCCGTGCAGCCAGCGCCCCTGGTGATTTTCAAGAGGAGCAAGACCGATGTTCGGTTCAAGTCTGAAGTTGCGGATGATGATGATGATGGTAAGCACGATGGCGTGCCTGGGATCCGCCGTGGCCAAGGACACATTGACGCTGGGGCTGCCGGTTGAGCCCACCGGGCTGGACCCGACCATTTCGGCACCGGTGGCGATCCGCGAGGTCACGTGGGGCAATGTCTTCGAGGGCCTGGTCACGCTGGACGAAGAGGGCGAGGTGCAGCCGCTGCTGGCCACCGCGTGGGATGTCTCGGAAGACGGACTGACGTACACCTTCAGGCTGCGCGACGGCGTGAGGTTTCACAACGGCACGCCGTTTGATTCGTCCATCGTCAAGTTCTCGCTGGACCGGGCGCGCGCCGAGGATTCGACCAACGCGCAAAAGCAGTTTTTCGAGCCCATCGCGTCCATAGACACGCCGGATCCGCTGACTGCCGTCGTGCACCTGAAGCAGCCCACGGGGCTGTTTGTCTACCACCTGGCCTGGGGCGACGCCGTCATGGTCGACCCGGCAACGGTGGATGCCAACCGCACCGAGCCGGTGGGCACCGGGCCGTTCAAGTTCAAGTCCTGGCAGCGCGGAATCCGGGTGGAACTGGTGCGCAACGACGACTACTGGGACGCCGGCGTGCCCAGGCTGGCGGCGGTGACGTTTCGCTTCATAGACGACGCGCAGGCGCAGGCGTCCGCGCTGCGCGCCGGCGATGTCGATGGCGTTTACCGGTTCACCGCGCCGGAGCTCTTTGACGCGTTTCAAAAGGACGACCGGTTCAATGCGGTGGCCGGCTTGTCGCCAGCCAAGATCGTTGCGGGCATGAACAATGCGCGCGCGCCGTTTGACCAGCCCAAGGTGCGCCAGGCAATGATGAGTGCCATAGACCGCCAGGCGGTGATCGACGCCGCGTACTCCGGGCACGGCGTGCCCATAGGCAGCCACTATGCGCCCACGGATCCGGGTTATGTCGACCTGACCGACGTCTGGCCCTACGACCCGGACAAGGCCCGTGCGCTGTTGCAGGAAGCCGGCCACGCCGACGGCTTCAAGGCCAGCATGAAATGCCCGCAGATGAGCTACGTGATGCGCACCTGCGAGATGGTCCAGGCGTTCCTGGCCGAGGTCGGCATCCAGCTGAAAATAGAAACCAGCGAATTTCCGGCCAAGTGGATAGAAGACGTCTTCATTGGCCACAACTTCGAGGTGACGGCGGTCAATCACGCCGAACCCATGGACATCGACATCTATTCGCGTCCCAACTATTATTTCCAGTACAAGAATCCGCAGTTCAACGCGCTGATAGCGCAGGCCGGCGCCACCGTCGACGAAGACGAGCGCAACGCCCTGTACGCGAAGGCGCAGGAAATCCTGGCCGAGCAGGTGCCGGCGCTCTACATCTTTGGCATGCCGCAACTGAGCATCCTGGATGCCCGGCTCAAGGGCATGTGGGAGAACGCCCCGATTTCGGAAGCCTACGTGCGCGACGCGTACTGGGAGGATTGACCGCGCCGCGTCGCCCCACTGACCCGCGCCGGGCGTCCGGGTCCGGCACCTGCCCGTAAAAACAAGGCGATTCGCAGCAGAACCGCCTGACCCATGCCTGCCATCCTCCTGCGTCGCCTGGCCTACTTCGTTGCCACGCTGCTGGTCGCCTCGCTGGTGATCTTTGTCGTGCTCGACCTGCTGCCGGGAAATGCCGCCGCCATCCTGCTGGGCACGTCCGCGCGGCCGGACACCATCGCCGCCTTGCAGCAGCAGCTCGGCCTGGACCAGCCGGCGTGGTGGCGTTACCTGTCCTGGATACGCGGCCTCTTTACCGGCGACCTGGGCCGCTCGCTGACCTACGGCGTTCCGGTGTCCGGGCTCATGGCCGAGCGGCTGGTCGTCACCATCCCGCTGGCGCTGCTGGCGCTGCTGGTGGCGGTGGGCGCCGGCGTGCCCATGGGCGTGTGGGCCGCTGCGCGCTGGCGCAAACTGCCCGACCACGCGGCATCGGTGGTGGCGCAGATGGGCATTGCCATCCCGGATTTCTGGCTCGGCATATTGCTCATCCTGTTCTTCTCGACCGGGCTGAACTGGTTTTCTGCCGGCGGCTTCCCGGGCTGGGGGCAGCCGCTGGCCGCGCTCAAGGCGCTGGTGCTGCCGGCGCTGGCGCTGGGCCTGCCGCAGGCGGCCATCCTGGTGCGCGTCACGCGCGCATCGGTGCTGGACGTCGCCAGCCAGGACTTCGTGCGCACGGCCGAGGCCAAGGGATTGCCCGCGCGCCAGGTGCTGTGGCGCCACACGGTGCGCAACGCACTGCTGCCCGTGGTCACCATCGTCGGGCTGCAGTTTTCGTTCCTGATCGCCGGCGCCGTGCTCGTCGAAAACGTGTTTGACCTGCCCGGCATCGGCCTGCTGGCGTACCAGGCGCTGTCGCAGCGCGACCTGGTCACCATCCGCAGCGTCACGCTGTTTTTTGCCGGGCTGGTCATCATCGTCAATTTCCTGGTCGATCTGTCGTACCTGTGGCTGGACCCGCGGCTGAGGGCGCGCGGATGACGACGCAGCCACGGCGACGCCGCTTCTTCGGCCCGTTCCCGCGCCTGTACCTGGGCGCAGCGATCACGCTGGCGGTGGTCGCGCTCGCCATTGTGTCGCGGTTCTGGACGCCGCATTCGCCCACCCGGCTGCGCGTGCCGCTGCGGCTGAAGCCACCGCTGGAAGCCGGGCTGGCCGGCACCGACGCGTTTGGCCGCGACATCTTCTCGCAGCTCATGATGGGCGCATGGAACTCGCTGTCCATCGCCGTGCTCGCCGTCGTGCTGGGCGTGGTGGTGGGCGTGGCACTGGGCACGCTGGCCGCGGCATGGCGGGGCCGCTGGGTGGAGGAGGTCGTCATGCGCTTTTGCGACGTGGTGTTCTCGTTCCCGGCGCTGATCTCGGCCATCATGATTGCGGCGCTGGTGGGTTCCGGCGCGGCCACGGCCATCGTTGCCATTGGCCTGTTCAACGTGCCGGTCTTTGCCCGCGTGGCCAACGGCATGGCGCAGCCGGTGTGGGAGCAGGCGTACTGCCTGGCCGCGCGCGCTGCGGGCAAGGGCAGGCTGCGCATCACGCTGGACCACGTCCTGCCCAATATCGCAGGCGGCATCACCGTTCAGGCAACCATACAGACCGGGCTGGCGATCCTGGTCGAGGCGGGCCTGAGCTTCCTGGGACTGAGCCTGGCGCCGCCGGCGCCGTCCTGGGGCCGCATGCTCAGCGACGCGCAAACATATCTGGGCCAGGCACCGTGGATGGCGATCGCGCCCGGACTGGCGGTGGCCATCGCCGTGCTGGGATTCAACCTGCTGGGCGACGGCTTGCGCGACAAGCTCGACCCCGGCTCGGAGGCGCGCGCATGAGCCTGGCGGTGCAACTGGATGCGATCACCCTGCGGCAGTGGACGGGGCGGTCCCAAACGCTGGTGCGCGACGTGGTGCTTGACATCCCTGACGGCACCACGCTGGGCATCGTCGGTGAATCGGGATCGGGCAAGTCGCTGACCGCGCTGGCACTCATGGGGCTGCTGCCGGCAGGCATGCGGGCCAGCGGCCGCATCCTGCTGGACGGCACCGATCTGCTGCAGCTGCCGGCCACGGCCATGCGCCGCGTGCGCGGCGCGCGCATGGGCATGATCTTCCAGGAGCCCATGACGGCGCTCAACCCGTCCATGCGCATAGGTGCCCAGATTGCCGAGGGGCTGCTTGCGCACAGGCACATCAGCCGCAGCGAGGCGCAGCGCGAGGCGCTGCGCCTGCTCGAGCGGGTGCAATTGCCCAGGGCCAGGGCGCGCATCAACGATTACCCGCACCAGCTCTCCGGCGGCCAGCGCCAGCGCGTGGGCATTGCCATTGCGCTGGCGCCCGGCCCCAAGCTGCTGATTGCCGACGAGCCCACCACGGCGCTGGACGTGCTGGTGCAGGCCGAGGTGCTGCAACTGCTGGGCGGGCTGATCCGCGACCTGCACATGTCGTTGCTGCTCATCAGTCACGACCTGGGCGTGATTGCCAGCATTTGCGAGCAGACGCTGGTCATGCGGGACGGCGCGCCGGTGGAAAGTGGCCCGACCGGGCAGGTGCTGCGCAAACCCCGCGCGCCCTACACGCGCGAGCTCATTGCCGCCGTGCCGCGCCGCGATGAGAGCCGCGTTGCGCCCGGACAAGACGGCAGTGAAGCACCGGTGCTGGCGGTACGCAACCTGGTGCGCGAATACCGGACCGGCACCGGTCGGCTGCTGGCGCGCGCGGTGGACGATGTCAGCTTTGACGTGGGCCGCGGCGAAATCTTTGGCATTGTTGGCGAGAGCGGCTGCGGCAAGTCCACGCTCTCGCGTGTCATCATGGCGCTGGACAAGCCCACCAGCGGCCAGGTCCTGTTTGAAGGCACCGACCTTTTTGCCGTGCCGCCGCGCGCGCTGCAGCGCCTGCGCACGGGGTTCCAGATGATCTTCCAGGACCCGCGCGGTTCGCTCAACCCGCGGCACCGCGTGGCGCGCATCATCACCGAGCCGCTCCACCTGGACCGAAACGCGCCCCGGGGCAGTGCGCTCGACGACATGGTGGTGCAGGCGTTGACCGACGTCGGCCTCAGCCCGGACGACGCACGCAAGCTGCCGCACCAGTTCTCCGGCGGCCAGCGCCAGCGCATCGCGATCGCACGCGCGCTCATCTGCCGGCCCCGGCTGGTCATTGCCGACGAGCCGACGTCGGCGCTGGACCTGCCGGTGCAGGGGCAGATCCTGGACCTGCTGCGCAGCCTGCGCGACCGATACGGCGTTGCCTTTCTCTTCATCAGCCACAGCCTGGCGGTGGTCGAGGCCATTGCCGACCGGGTCAGCGTCATGTACCGCGGCCGCTTCGTGGAAACGGGCGCGCCCGCGCAGGTGCTGCGCGCGCCCGAGCATGCGTATTCCAAGCAACTGATAGGCGCCGAGTTGCGCGCCGACCAGCCGCGCCGCTACGGCGTGGCACAGGCCTTACCATCGCACTCATGAACCCTGCAACCACCGTCACGGGCGAACCCGTGGACCAGTTCATGCGCCGCCACCTGGCTGGCGATTTCCTGCTCTGGTCGCCCAACATCCAGGCCGACGCCTTTCTCAACTGGGACCGCATCTGGGCCACGCGCAGGATTGCCGCCGGCGCGCCCCGGCCGCTGCCCGTGGCTGCGCGGCCGCTGGACATCACGTTCGACAGCGGCGGCCGGACGTACACGCTGGAGGAACTCATGCGCTGGGAGTTCATCAGCGGCCTGCTGCTCGTCAAGGACGGGCAGGTCCGGCTCGAGCGCTACGCCATGGATTTGACCCCGGAGCGTTGCTGGCAGGCCTCGTCCATGACCAAGTCGCTCGCGTCCATGCTCGTGGGTGCGGCGCTGCACGACGGCGCCATCAGGAGCACGGAGCAGGAAATCACCGACTGGCTGCCCGAGTTCAAGGGCACGGCGTACGCGCCGGTCAAGCTTGTCGATCTGCTGCGCATGGCCTCGGGCGTGCGCTGGACCGAAAACACCGACGACCTGCGCTGCGACGTGGCCGACTACATCCGCGCCATCGCCGCGCGCAAGCCCGGCCATATCCTGGACCACCTGAAAAAACTGCCGCGCGCCAACCCGGTCGGCACGCAGTTCTACTACAACACCGGCGACACCTTCCTGCTCGGCCACATCCTCAAGCGCGCCACCGGCATGACGGTGGCCGACTACTGCGCGCGGAAAATATGGCAACCCATGGGCTGCGAGCACGACGGCTATTTCCTGCTCGACGCCGACGACGGCATGGAAGTCATGGGCAGCTGCAACGGCGCCACGCTGCGCGACTACGCGCGCTGGGGCCTGCTCATGCTGGCCGACGGCGTGGCAGCCAACGGCGAGCGCATCCTGCCCGAGGGCTGGGTGGCCGAGTCCACCCATGCCAGCGCGCCCAATTTTGCGTACGACTTCTACGGCGCGCGCGGCGTGCCGGGCAAGGCGGGCGAAATCTTTTCCGGCTACGGCTACCTCTGGTGGACTTATGCGGGCGGCGACTACCAGGCGCGCGGCAGCTACGGCCAGTGGGTCTACGTCAGTCCGGCGCACAACGCCGTCGCGGTCCTGCTGGGTGCCGTGCCGCGGCATGTGTACATGACGCCCGAAGAACGCGCCATCCACCAGGATTCATCGCACAGCGGCTCGCGCCTGCGGCTGGATTTCATCCGCGCGGCCATGCGGGCCATGGCACGGTGACCTGGAACAACAGATCGCAAACACGCGGGAGAAAGCAAAGATGGGTTATCAACCTTTTGACCTCACTGGCCGGGCCGTCCTCGTCACCGGCGGCAACGGCGGCATAGGCTACGGCATGGCCGAGGCGCTGCTGCAGGCCGGTGCCAGCGTTGCCATCTGGGGCACGCGGCCTGAAAAGACCGAGCGTGCCCGGCTGGCGCTGGTGCAAGCGTGCGGCGACGCCGCGCGCGTACACGCCTTCGGCTGCGACGTTGGCGATGAGGATGCGCTGGAAGACACCTTTGAGCGCACGCTGCAGGCTCTAGGCGGGCGGCTCGATGCCTGCTTTGCCAACGCCGGCGTCTCCGGCTTCAACACCCCGCTGCTGGATGCGTCACTGGAAGAATGGCGCCGCATCCAGCGCGTCAACGTCGAGGGCGTGTTCCTGACCTTCCGCGCTGCAGCACGCCACATGAAGGCCGGCGGCCATGGCGGCTCGCTGGTCGCCACGGCATCGACGGCGGCGCTGGAAGGCGCTGCGCGCAACAGCGCCTATGGCGCGTCCAAGGGCGCGGTCACCTCGTTTGTGCGCGCGCTGGCGGTCGAGCTGGCACGCTACAAGATACGTGTCAATGCCATCCTGCCCGGCTGGATCGTCTCGGAAATGACGCAGCGCTCCATCTTTGAAAACCGGAAATTTGCCGATGCGGTCCTGCCGCGCATTCCGGCACGGCGCTGGGGCGAGAAGGAAGACTTTGGCGGCATCGCGGTCTACCTGGCCAGTTCGGCATCCAGCTACACCACGGGCGAGCAGTTCGTCATCGACGGCGGCTACACCAAGTTTTGATTTTCAACGACGGTTGCTGCCCCCGTTCCTGCAGTGAGCGTCCGATGGCGGTCGTGCATGGCAGGCGCCCGGCACCAGGCGCACAACGTTTCGCTGGAAGCGGGGGCCTTCGTGACGGTGCGCCTGACGAGCCATCCTGTCCCGTTCATGCGGTGGCCCGCTGCCGGAAGCCGGAAAGCGGCTGGCATGCCACCGGCGTGGCGTCAACGCCGGACACGCTTGCGCGCGGCGGTCCCTGGTGCGCCCATGCGATGATGTGCTTCACGTCTGCTGGCTTGCCTTGCACCAGGGCCTCGACGCTGCCGTCCTCGCGGTTGCGGACCCAGCCCGCAACGCCGAGCGACCGGGCCTGCGCCACCATGCTGGCGCGAAAGGCCACGCCTTGCACGCGCCCCCGGATGTGCAGATGATGGGCAACGACGTCGTGTGTCACGATGACTCATGATAGGGGAATTCCCGGTTTGCGGGATACTGCGGAAATTGAAGTTCCACTCTTGTAGGAGACCGCCATGTCTTGGCTTGTACTGGGCCTGATTGTTTTCCTGGGCATGCATTCCGTGCGCATCGTGGCCGAGCCCTGGCGCCTGGGCGCCATTGATCGCTTCGGCCTCAATGGCTGGAAGGCGGTGTATTCCCTGGTTTCCCTGGTTGGGCTTGTGCTCATCATCTGGGGCTTTGCACAGGCGCGCCAGCAGCCGGTGGTGGTCTGGCAGCCGGCCGTTGCGTTCAAGCATCTCAACTCGCTGTTCACGCTGGCAGCCTTCATCCTGGTGGTGGCCGCCTACGTGCCGCGCAATCACTTCAAGGCCTGGCTGCATCACCCCATGATCATTGGCGTGGCGCTGTGGGCGCTGGGCCACCTGCTTGCCACGGCCATGCTGGCCGACGTGGTGCTGTTTGGCGCGTTCCTGGCCTGGGCGATCCTGGACTGGCTGGCCGCGGTTCGGCGTGACCGCGCGGCGCGCGTGGCGTACGGCAAGGGGAGCATGGCAGGCACGGGGGCCACGCTGCTGGTCGGTATCGGTGCCTGGGCCGGATTTGCATTCTGGGCGCATCGCGCCTGGATAGGCGTGGCGCCGTTTTGACCGGGCGGCTTGTTTGCTGGCGCGTTGCGTGGCGCAGTCGCCAGCCGGTGCGCGCTCAGGCCCCGGCAGTCCCTTACTGACAAAGCAGACATGCCCAAAGCCGAATCCATGGCAGCGACGGGCCGGAGCGCCAGGCCGGGCCGGCTGATGTCACGTTTTGCACGTCCTTGTGCCGCGCTCCGTCCCGTGCCTGCGGGCGCGACAACATGATGGACAGGCGTGAGTTCCTGGCTGCTGCGGCCGCCGCGGCGCTTGCCTCGGGCGTGCCGGCGCGCGTGTGGGGCGGCGTACAACTGGGCGCCAGCCAGCGGTTTTCATTTGATCGCCTGGTCGAGGAGGCGCGCGCGCTGGCCGGCCGCGAGTACGAGCCGCCGCCGGCCGTGGCGCCTGCAGAGATCCTGGACGCCGTGGATTACGATGCCTGGGGCGCGGTCCGCTTTGACACCGACAAGGCGCTGTTTGCAAACGGTCCGGGGCGCTATCCGGTCACGTTCTTTCCGCTCGGACGCTATTTCCGCACGCCGGTCCGCGTGTTTGTGGTCATGCGCGCCGACGACGGTGCCCGCGCCAGGCCCGTACGCTATGACGCCGCCGACTTTGACATCCCGCCCGGCAATCCGCTGCGCCAGTTGCCGCCAGACGCAGGCTTTGCCGGTTTCCGCCTGCAGGAAAGCCGGCTGGGTGACCAGGGCAAGCTGCCGTGGCGCAGCAACGACTGGGCCGCGTTCCTGGGCGCGTCGTACTTTCGCGCCATCGGCGCCCTGTACCAGTACGGCGTGTCAGCGCGCGGGATCGCGATCGACACGGCGGTTGCCGGTGTCACCGAGGAATTCCCGCGCTTTTCCCGTTTTTATCTGCAAACCCCGCAGGACGACGGGCCGACCGTGACGGCCTGGGCGATGCTGGAAGGACCCAGCGTCACCGGCGCGTACCGCTTTGTCATGACCCGGGACCGGGCCGTGCTGATGGACGTCAGCGCACGGCTGTTCCTGCGCCGGGACGTGCAGCGCCTCGGGCTGGCCCCGCTCACGTCCATGTACTGGTTCTCCGAAACGCGCAAGCCGGAGGCGGTCGACTGGCGGCCGGAGGTGCATGACTCCGATGGCCTGGCCATGTGGACCGGCGCCGGCGAGTACATCTGGCGTCCGCTGGCCAATCCGCCCGAAACCCGGGTGGTGGCATTTGCCGACCGCGCGCCGCGCGGTTTCGGCCTGTGCCAGCGGGACCGGACGTTTGATCACTACCTGGACGGCGTCTACTACGACCGGCGCCCGACGCTGTGGGTGCAGCCGCGCGGTGACTGGGGGCCGGGGGCGGTGCAACTGCTCGAGCTGCCGACGGGCAGCGAGTTCGACGACAACATCGCCGCGATGTGGGTGCCGGCTGCTGCGGCGCGGTCCGGCAATGAATACCGGCTCGATTACCGCCTGCACTGGGTCGACCGCGAGCCGTTTGCGCCGTCGCTGGCGCGCTGCCGGGCGACGCGGCTGGGCCTGGCGTTCCCGGGCGATCCCGGTCGCCGCCACGTGCGCCGCTTTGCCGTTGCGTTTGAAGGCGGGCCGCTGGTGGACCTGGCCGCGGGCGTGCAACCGGAGGCAGTGCTGTCCGCGTCGCGTGGCCGCGTTCAGCGCACGCAGGTGCACCCCGTCCCGGACGACGTTGCCGGACACTGGCGCGTGCTCTTTGACTGGACGGTGGCCGATCCGGGCCCCGTTGACCTGCGCCTTTACCTGCGGCTGGCCGGGCAGCCGCTGACCGAGACCTGGCTGTACACGCATGCTGCGACGGCCTGAACACTGTGGCAAGATGCAAGGCACGTATCTACCAGTTGGGCTGCTGGAACCCGCCCGGCTTTTGCGCGACAAGATGGGTGTGTACCTGAGAACAGCACCCGCGCATGGCCCCATGCGCGCAGGGTGGGTAGCAGCCGCCATCGTGGTGGCAGCCTGCACCTGCGCGCCCGCCTGGGCCACGTTTGGCTTTGCCGAGGTGCAGGCCGCAGCGCGCGAGCTGGCGAGCAAGCCGTATCAAGCGCCGGCCGATGAGCTGGCGCCGGCGCTGGCGTCGCTGACGCACGCGCAATATCGGTCCATTTCATACAACCCGGACGCGCGCCTGTGGGCCGGCGAGAAGACGCCGTTCAGCGTGGGCTTTCTCGTGCGCGGCAACAACTACCACGACCGGGTCAGGATCAACGAGATCGACGCCACCGGTGCGCACGAAATCACCTTTGACCGCAACGATTTTGACTTTGGCGACCTGGACCTGAGCGCAGGCACCCGGGCCGATGCCGGCTTCTCCGGTTTCACGCTGCACCTGCGCGCGCCGCGGAAAATCTGGACGCTGTCACCGGCCACGCCGGCGCTGGCGCTGGACGCCGCAACGGATGTTCGCATCATGACGTTCCAGGGTGCTAGCTTCATTCATGGGCCCGGCCGCGGCCAGTCCGGAGCCGGCGCCACCGCGCGTGGCCTGGCGGTGGACACGGGCCTCATGTCGGGCGAGGAGTTTCCGCGCTTTGTCGAGTTCTGGATCCGGCATCCCGGCGCGGACGCCGCCGCCGTGGTCATCCTGGCGCTGCTCGACTCCCGGCGCGTCACGGGCGCGTACCGTTTTGCCGTCCACCCGGGGGCAACGCTGCGCGTGGACGTGCAGGCCCGCCTCTACCTGCGCGAGCCCGTGACCGTGCTGGGGCTGGCGCCGCTGGACAGCATGTATTTTTATGGCGAAAACGACCACAGGCACGATCCGGGGGACTACCGTCCGGAAGTGCACGGCTCCGACGGACTGCAGATCCACGCCGGTAACGGCGAGTGGATCTGGCGTCCGCTGCTCAACCCCAGGCGCCTGCTCGTGACCTCGTTTGCCATGGACGATCCGCAGGGATTCGGGCTCATGCAGCGCGACCTGGACTTTGCCAGCTACCAGGACCTGGACAGGCGTTATGACCAGAGCTCCAGCGTCTGGGTCACGCCGGCGGGCCCCTGGGGCGCGGGGCGCGTCGAGCTGGTGATGCTGCCGACACCGGATGCCACCAACAACAACATCGTTGCGTTCTGGGCGCCAGAGAAGGTGCCGGAGCCGCAACAGCCGTTTGACCTTGCGTATCGCCTCGAGTGGCAGCGCGGTGGCGAGCAGACGCGGCCGCCCGGGTCCTGGGTCACGCAGACGCGGGCTTATCCGATTGCGGTCAAGGACAAGCCCGCCGACCTGGGGCTGGTGATCGACTTCGAGGGTCCCGCGCTGGAGGCGCTGGCGCCGGCCGATGCGGTCACGGCGCTGGTGGCAAGCGACCAGGACAGCGAGGTGGTGGCGCAGCGCGTGGTCTACAACGGCGCAACCGGCGGCCGGCGGCTGACCCTGCAGGCCAGGCGTGCGGACGCCAAGAAACCCATGGAGCTGCGCGCGTCGCTGCGCACGGAAGGTGGTACGGTCTCCGAGACTTGGAGCTATATCGTGCCGGGGGAAGAATGACAGCGGCCGCCAACCTCGGCCGCGGCGGCCCGCCTGCCGCGGCATGACCATGGACGCGGACACGGCCAGCGCGGCGCACGCCGCCTGCAAGCGCTACGCCGCCCGGCTGCCGCTGGCGCCGGACGCCCGGCAGCGCCTGGTTGCCGCCGCTGCCGGCGCAGCCAGTGTGCAGGCCGCGCTGGCCGGCATGCACGAGGCGCTGGCAGAAGAAGCAGCAGCGGCGCATCCGGCCTACGCGTCGGTGGGCCGTCGATTGCAGATGGCCTGGAGTGAAGCGCCGGCTGCCGATCCGCCGTTTGTCGTGCGGGACGCCAACGGCCGCCCGCGGCTGGCCACCGCGCCGGCGCTGCAGCGCACGTCCATGGTGCCCGATGCCTGGCTGGGCCGGCCCGCCGGACGGCTGGCGCGCTGGACGCGCCGGGCCAAGGAGCGCCTGTTCGGGCGCCGTGGCCGCCTGGCCAGCAGCAAGGCGCTGGAGCCGCAGGCACCGCCCGCGCAGCCGCGGCCCTGGAAAGGGGCGGGGCGCTGGCGCCGCAGCCTGCTCACGCTGCTGGTTGCCGCGCAGACGGTGGTTGCGTCCTACTACATGTCGGTGGTCCTGCCCTACCACGGCACGCGGCCGCTGGAGCTGGCCGCGCTCATCGTGTACGCGCTGTTGTTTGCCTGGATTTCCTTTGGCTTCTGGACCGCCATGATGGGCTTTGTCTCGCTGCTCGCGGGCCGCGGCCGCTACGACCTGGAGCGCGAGACGCCGTCCGACCAGCCGCTGGCTCCGGAGGCGCGCACCGCGGTGGTGATGGCCATTTGCAACGAAGACGTCCGCCGCGTTTACGCCGGGCTGCGCGCGACCTGGGAATCGCTGGCCGCAACCGACGTGGCCGCGCATTTCGACCTGTTCATCCTCAGCGACACCAGCGACCCGGATACGCGTGTCGCCGAACTCGTGGCCTGGCGCCAGCTCTGTGCGCAGGTGGCCGGCTTTGGCCGCATCTTCTACCGTCACCGCACCGTGCGCATCAAGCGCAAGAGCGGCAACATCAGCGATTTTTGCCGCCGCTGGGGCAGCCGCTACCGCTACATGGTCGTTCTGGACGCCGATTCGGTCATGAGCGGCCATTGCCTCAAGCGCCTGGCGCAGATCATGGAGGCGCATCCGGGCGCCGGCATCGTGCAGACGGCGCCGCGCGCTGCCGGCCGCGATACGCTGTACGCGCGGTTCCAGCAGTTTGCAACCCGCGTCTACGGCCCGGTGTTCACCGCCGGCCTGCACTTCTGGCAGCTCGGAGAGAGCCACTACTGGGGACACAACGCCATCATCCGCGTGGCGCCGTTCATCCGCCACTGCGCACTGGGGCGGCTGCCCGGGCGCGGCCCGCTGGCCGGCGAGATCCTGTCGCATGACTTCGTCGAGGCCGCGCTGATGCGGCGCGCCGGCTGGGGCGTCTGGATCGCGTACGGGCTGACGGGCTCGTACGAGGACATGCCGCCCAACCTGCTGGACGAGCTCAAGCGCGACCGCCGCTGGTGCCAGGGCAACCTGATGAACTTCCGGCTGTTTTTCAGCAAGGGCCTGCAGCCGGCGCACCGCGCCATTTTCATGATCGGTGTCATGGCGTACCTGTCCGCGCCGATCTGGTTTGCCTTTTTGCTGCTGTCCACCGCGCTGCTGGTGCTGACCACGCTCAGGCCGCCGCAGTACTTCGTGCAGCCGTACCAGCTCTTTCCCATCTGGCCGCAATGGCACCCGGGCTGGGCCGTGGGCCTTTTCACCGCCACCGTGCTGCTGCTTTTTTTGCCCAAGATCCTGGCCATGCTGCTGCACATGGTCAAGGATGCGCGCGGCTTTGGCGGCCCGCTGCGGCTGCTTGCCAGCACGCTGCTGGAGTTCCTGTTCTCTGCGGTGCTGGCGCCCATCCGCATGCTGTTTCACACCAGCTTCGTCATCCTGCCGTTCCTGGGCATCAGCCTGCAGTGGAAGTCGCCGCAGCGCGGTGACGCGCAGACGTCGTGGCGCATGGCGCTGCGCCACCACGCGCTGGGTACGCTGCTGGGGACCGCATGGGCCGCCGGCGTGTACTGGGTCAACCCCGGCTACCTGTGGTGGCTGGCGCCCATCGTCGGCAGCCTGATCGTCTCGATCCCCATTTCCGTTTATTCCAGCCGCACCACGCTCGGACGCGCCGCGCGCCGCAAGGAGCTGCTTCTCATCCCCGAAGAAACCAACCCGCCGCCCGAACTGCGGGCCACCGCGCGCTACAACGCGGAGGCCGATCCGCTGCCCGGATTTGCCAGCGCCGTGCTGGACCCGGCGATCAACGCGCTGGTCTGCGCCGCCGGCAGGCCGCGGCCGTTCCATCCCATGAGCGCACGCCAGAAGCGCCGGCTGCCGGCGCTGGCGCTGCAGGGGCTGGACGCGCTGGACGACGCGGACCGCAACCTGCTGCTGAACGACCCACTGCTGCTGTCGTGGCTGCACCAGTACGCCTGGGCCGTGCCGGAGGCAGCGATGGGTTGCATTCGCGGTGATTGCGGGCGTTGAAACCCGCGCTCACAGCAGGACGCGGCGGCTCGGCACAGCGTGGCCGCAGGTCAGGTCAGGTATCTTCCCGCGGTGCCGTGTGCTCGCGCAGCCAGGCGGCAAAGCCCGGCTCGTCCATTTCGCCGGCCGCCAGCGCGAGCATGGTCAGCGTCGTGTCTGCCTGCGATGCCGTGAGCCTGTGGCCGTTCAGGTGCAGCAGCAGGCCGGTGGCAAGCAGGGCCGCACGCTTGTTGCCATCGACAAAGGGGTGGTTCCTCGCGATCCCGATCGCCTGGCTGGCCGCCAGCGCTGCCAAGTCGGGCGTGCCGTAGCTCGCGAGGTTCTCCGGGCGCGCCAGCGCTGAGTCAAGAAGGCCCTCGTCCCGGATGCCGCTGCTGCCGCCGTGCTCCGCCAGGCTTTCGGCATGAAGGAGCAGCAGTGCCTGCTTGCTGATCCAGCGCCAGCTCACTTGGCCAGTTGGTGGAAGGTGTCGCGATAGGCGCGCATGAACGAACGCCCGGCCTGGATTTGTTCCTCCAGCGCGGGATCGTACGGCGTCAGGATGAAGCCCTCGCTGGTTTCGGTCAGGAAGACGGAGTCCCCCTTTTTCAGCTTCAGCTGCGCCAATGCTTCCCTGGGCAGGATGACACCCACGGAATTGCCGATCTGGGTCAGTTTGAGTGTGTGCATGGCTGGCTCCCGTTGTTATTACAAGTGTAATACAAAACCGGTGTGACCGCTTGACAACTCTCTGGCACCGGGCGGGGTCCATGGCGCGCCAGGCGCCACCCGACCGGCCGCAGGCCGCGCCGGTCAGCGCACGCGGCGCCAGAACGTGGCTTGCGACAGCGTGTGCTGGTGCTTGCGCCGCGTCTCGCGGATGACAAACGGCACCTCGTGCACCGCGCCCACGCGCTCGAAGTGCGGCGCCAGCGCCTGCGTCAGCCCGTCCAGCGTGCGCACGGGCCGACCGTCTTTCTTGAAGCCACCCACCCAGCGCTCGCGCGGCGTGTGCTCGACAAGCCAGGTGCAGGGGGTTGCGACCAGCATCAGCCCGCCCACCTTCAGCCGCTCGTGTATGGACTTCAGGAACTTGGCCGGCTCGTACAGGCGGTCGACCAGGTTGGCCGCAAGAATGAAATCGTAGCCCGTGAATTGCGGCTTGAGGTTGCAGGCGTCGCCCTGGAAGAAGGCCACCTTGCCGGCCGTGTCCGCAAGTCCCAGGTCGGCCAGGCCGACTTCGCGTGGCTCGGTCAGCTCGCCCTCGTCGGTGACGACGTAGCGCAGTTTTTCGCCGCTGGCCAGGACCACGCCCTGGCGGATGAAGCGCGCCGAAAAGTCCATGCCCACCACCTCGTCAAAGTGGCGCGCCAGCTCAAAGGTGGCGCGGCCGGAGGCGCAGCCCAGGTCCATGGCGCGATGGCGCGGCGTATCGCCCAGCTCGGCCAGCGCCAGCTCGACCAGCGCGCGCGGGAAGTTGGGCACGCCAAAATAGGTGGCGCCGTAATGGAACTCGGCGTATTCCGAGAGTAGCTTGTCGGTCTCGTACTGCGACGGCGGCACCGGCTTGGCGGAAGCGACCACGTAGCGGAATCCGGCGTGCTGGAAGAAGTGGCGCCGGAACGCGTAGCGGGAGTCCGGCTCGGCCTCGTTGCCGGTGGAGATCCACGATCCGCCCTTGATGATCGCGTGGCGGCCGTCGAAGGTGGGCGTCGTGAAGTCGTCGTAGTACGGGTGCACGTCAAAGCCGTCGAAGGGGTAGGTGGGCGTTTCGGTCCACTGCCAGACGTTGCCGACGATGTCGCAGAACGGCTCGTGTTCAAATTTGTCCACCGGCGTGGACGAGGCCCCGTGCGCCAGGTAGAGGTTGGCCGCGTCGCCGTAGCGGTAGCCGCTGACGGCCAGCATGCGCTGCCACTCGTCTTCCGTGGGCAGGCGCACGGGCTGGCCGGTCTGCGCGGCCTTCCAGCGGCAGAACGCGCGCGCCTCGTGCGCGTTGACCTCCACCGGCCAGTTCCAGCGCATGGGTACCAGCTCGGTCATCAGGCGCAGTTGCCACTGGTTGCTCTGGCGCACCCAAAATTCCGGTTGCGTGACCTGGCTGTACTTCAGCCACTGCAGCCCTTCCTCTTCCCAGTACGCGTGTTCGGTGTAGCCGCCGGCCTCGACAAACGCCAGGTATTCGCCGTTGCTGACCAGCAGGCGGCTGGCCTGGAACGCGGCCACGTCCGCCTCATGGTGGCCGAATTCGTTGTCCCAGCCGTACAGCGGCTCGTCCTTGCTGCGGCCCAGCGTGACGCTGCCGGCCGGTACGTCGACCAGCGAATTGGCCGGCGCCTCGCCCGTGTCCCGGCTTGACTTCCACGGCGGCGTCGCCTTCACGTAGTCGAGCCGGTGCTGGCGGATCAGCACCGAGGAGGTCTCCAGGTGGATGCGCTCGTGCTCCACGCCCATGACGATGGCCCACCAGGGGTGGTCCCAGCGCACCGGCAGCGTCAGCGGCGCGTGGTCGATGATGTCGGTGACGATGCGGCGCACCTGGTCGCGGTACGCCTGCACCTGGCCGATGCCGGGCCAGTCATAGTGCTTGTCGTCCAGGTCGTCCCAGCTCATCTCGTCGACGCCGACGGCCAGGATGGATTCCAGGTGCGGGTCCACGCGCTCGTGCACCAGCCGCGCCAGCAGCAGCTTGTTGATGAAGAAGGTGGCCGTGTGGCCGTAGTAGAAGATGAGCGGGTGCCGCAGCGGAATCGGCGGCTCGTACCAGGCGTCGTCGCAGGCCAGCGTCTTGAACAGCGATTCGTAGTGGTCGAACGTGCTGAGAAAGTAATGGTGCAGGGCGGCACGGAAGGCGTCGGCGTCTTCGGCATCCAGCGGCAGCCGGCGTGGCAGCAGGTCGGGGACCGCGTGCAGGTGGTGCGGGGTGCGGGCGGGTTGGTTCATGGACTGGTCCCTGTTGGACTGCAATGCACGCGCAGCAGCTCGCCTGTGCTGCGCGCCCTCTGTCAGGATTGGATGATCCGGCTGCCGCAGATGTTACAGCGCGCCCGAGCCGGACCCTGCAGCGTGGTTTTTGGCCGGGCTGGCGCCGGCGGCTGCGCTGGCCGGGATGGACTGTCATAGACTCCCGGCATGACAAGGCAGGTGCAGGAGATTGACATGGATGATTCGTCAGGTCGCGTGGCCATCGTCACGGGCGCTGGTTCGGGCATAGGCCGCGCGGCGGCGCTGGCGTTGCTGGGTGCTGGTTACCGGGTGGTGCTGGCCGGGCGCCGGCGCGAGCCGCTGGAGCAGGTGGCGGAGCAGGCGCAGGGCAGCGCGCTGGTGGTTCCGACCGACGTGACCCGCGAAGCGGACGTGCAGCGCCTTTTTGCCGACAGCGCCGGGCACTTCGGCCGCGTGGACGTGCTGTTCAACAACGCGGGCGCGTTTGGCGCCACCGGCCTGCTGGAAGACATTGCGCTGGACGAATGGCAGGCCATGGTCGACGTCAACCTCACCGGCATGTTCCTGTGCCTGCGCGAGGCGTTCCGCACCATGAAGGCGCAGGATCCGCAGGGCGGGCGCATCATCAACAACGGCTCGATCTCGGCCACCACGCCCAGGCCCAACTCCATCGCGTACACGGCGACCAAGCACGCGGTGACCGGCCTGACCAAGTCGGCGGCGCTGGACGGGCGCAAGTACCACATTGCGGTGGGCCAGATCGACGTCGGCAACGCGGCCACCGAAATGACCGGCCGCATGAGCGCCGGCATCGAGCAGGCCAGTGGCCAGCGCATGGTCGAGCCGACCATGGACGTGAACATCGTCGGCGAGTCGGTGCGCTACATGGCCAGCCTGCCGCTGCAGGCCAACGTGCTGTTCCACACCGTCATGGCGACCACCATGCCGTTTGTGGGCCGCGGCTGAGTGCCGGGCTGCGGCTTCATGACAGCCCGGTGACTGGCAGTGCAGCGCCGTGCACGGCGCGCGCGGCATCGGAGGCCAGAAAGGCAATGACGTCGGCCAGTGCTTCAGGCGCCACCCAGCGCGCCGGGTCGGCGTCGGGCATGGCGGCACGGTTGGCTGGCGTATCGATGATGGTGGGCAGCACGCAGTTGACGTTGATGCCCTGCGCGCGCAGCTCCAGCGCCATGGACTCGGTGAGGCGGATGACGGCGCTCTTGCTGGCGATGTAGGCTCCCTTGCCGGCTTCGCCGTGGCGCGCCGCAAACGCGCCGATGTTGACGATCTTGCCGCTGCCCGCCTCCAGCATGTGCGGCACCACGGCACTGGCCATGTTGGTCAGCGTGCGCACGTTGATGTTGAACATGAAATCCCAGGCTTCGTCGCTGGTCTCATGCACCTTGTCGCCCATGTGAAAACCGCCGGCGATGTTGCACAGGATGTCGATGCGGCCAAGGCGTTGCAGCGTTTGGGCCACCGCATACTCGACTTGCGCGGTGTCGAGCAGGTCGGCGGCGAGGCACAGGCGCTGGCCTGCTTCCTTGGCAGTTGCAAAACCGTGCAGGTCGTCCTCGCGGCGGGCGAGCAGCGCCAGGCGCAAGCCCTGCCGGCCCAGCGTCGTGGCCACCGCCCGGCCCAGCGTGCCGGCAGCGCCGGTGATGAGGGCAACCCGCCCGCTGCTTGTGTTCATGCCCGCTCCCTGCGCCTGGCCGCATGGTAGCGGCCGCTGCCGCGCGTGATGACGGCGTCGCCTGCCAGCACGTCGCCGGGCTCGAATTCGGGCCGGCCCTCCAGCCGCTTGTAGATGGGCTCGAAGTCGATTTGCGCCAGCTTGAGCAGCTCGTCCAGGCTGTCGATGACGAAGTAGGTTTCCTGGAAGTCGTCGATGCGGTAGTGGGTCTGCAGCACGCGCTCGAGCTCGAACGCAATGCGGTTGGGCGAGTCGTCTTCCAGCGCAAAAACGCTTTCGGTGGCCGAGGAGGCAATGCCGGCACCGTAGATGCGCGGCGCGCCATCCTGCATCAGCAGGCCGAACTCCACCGTGTACCAGTACACCCGCGCCAGCTTCTTGAGCTGGCCGAGCTGCTGCGCGCGCAGGCCGCCCTTGCCATAGGCCTGGATGAAGTCGGCGATCACCGGGTTCAGCAGCATGGGCACGTGGCCGAACACGTCGTGGAAGACGTCGGGCTCTTCCAGGTAGTCGAGCTGGTCCGGCTTGCGGATGAAGTTGCCCGCCGGAAAGCGCCGATGCGCCAGGTGCTCGAAGAACACGTCGTCGGGAACCAGCCCCGGCACCGCCACCACCTGCCAGCCGGTGTGTCGGCGCAGGACGTCCGAGAGCCGCCGGAAGTCCGGGATTTGCTCGGCGCTGATCGCCAGTTTCTGCATGCCGGCAACAAACTCGTCGCAGGCGCGGCCAGGCAGCAGTTTGCTCTGCCGCTCGAACAGCGTCTTCCAGGTGGCGTGCTCGGCGGCGCTGTAGTGGTCCCAGCCCTGGTCTATGGTCCAGTCGGCGCGCCTGGGCGCTGCGGCTTCACCGGCGGCCAGGCCGTGCTTGGTGGGTGGTGTCTCCCGTGCTTGCATGTCGGTCTCCTGCTTGCAAGTCAGTGGCTCCTTGAAAATACCGCGTCGGCGTGCCGCGCCCAGGCCAGGTCGCGTTCGGTCAGGCCGCCCGCATCGTGCGTCGTCAGCGTGACCTTGACCTTGTTGTACACATTGAACCACTCGGGGTGGTGGTCGTGTTTTTCAGACCAGATCGCCATCTCGCTCATGAAGGCAAAGGCCTGCATGAAGTCGTCAAAGCGGTACTCGCGCGCAATGGACTGGCCCGCGTTGTCAAGGCGCCACTGCGCCAGCGCAGCCAGCTTGTCCTGCAGTTGGTCGGGATGGATTTTGCTTGCTTCAGGCATGGTCTTTCTCCTGGCCCAGCACGCCGCGGCGCACCTGGTCGCGCTCCATGGATTCAAACAGCGCCTTGAAGTTGCCCTCGCCAAAGCCTTCGTCGCCCTGGCGCTGGATGAACTCGAAAAACACCGGCCCCAGCAGCGGCTCGGAAAAAATCTGCAGCAGGAGGCGCGGCGTGCCGCCCTCGGTGCTGCCATCGAGCAGGATGCCGCGCGCCTGCAGCTCGGGCACCGGCTGGCCGTGGCCGGGCAGGCGCTTTTCCAGGCCCTCGTAGTAGATGTCGTTGGGCGCGGTCAGCAGCGGGATGCCGGCCATCTGCAGCTTGTCGACGGCATCGATCAGGTCGTCGCAGATCAGCGCCACGTGCTGGATGCCCTCGCCGTTGAACTGCATCAGGAATTCCTCGATCTGGCCGCCGCCCTGTCTGGCCTCTTCATTGAGCGGAATGCGGATGAGGCCGTCCGGTGCCGTCATGGCCTTGCTGGTCAGGCCCGTGTACTCGCCGGCAATGTCAAAGTAGCGGATCTCGCGGAAGTTGAAGAGCCGCTCGTAAAAGCCGGCCCAGTACGCCATGCGCCCGCGGTAGACGTTGTGCGTGAGGTGGTCTATGAGCTTGAAGCCATGTCCGGGCGGCCGGCGCTCGACGCCTGGCAGGAAGACAAAATCGATGTCGTAGATCGATTCGCCATCCTTGAAGCGGTCTATGAGGTAGAGTGGCGCGCCGCCTATGCCCTTGATCGCCGGCAACTTCAGCTCCATGGGGCCGGTGGGAATCTCTATGGGTTGCGCGCCCAGCTCCAGTGCGCGCCTGTACGCGGCCTGCGAGTCCCTGACCCGAAACGCCAGCCCGCAGGCGCTGGGCCCGTGCTCGGCGGCAAAGTACGCGGCCAGGCTCCTGGGCTCGCGGTTGACGATGAAGTTGATTCCGCCCTGGCGGTACAGCAGCACGTCCTTGGAACGGTGCCGGGCCACCAGCTGGAAGCCCATTTTTTCAAACAGCGGCTCCAGCACGCTCGGCTGCGGTGAGGCAAATTCGACAAACTCAAAGCCGCACAGCCCCATGGGGTTGGGGTAGGCGTCGGTTGCTTGCGTGTTGGCCATGTGCAATTCTCCCGTTGACTTGTCTGGTTTTTTCAGATGGCGCGCGCCGGCAGCACGGTGCTGTGGCACTCGCCCAGGCCAATGCGCGCGGCGCCGTCCTTCTGGCACCAGCCGCGCAGGATGACCGTATCGCCATCGTGCAGGAAGGTGCGCTGCTCGCCGCTGGGCAGCGTGATGGGGTTCTTGCCGCCCGCAGTCAGCTCGATCAGCGCGCCCGCCTGCTCCAGCGTGGGCCCCGACAGCGTGCCGGTGCCAAAGAGGTCGCCGGGCTGCAGGTTGCAGCCGCCCACCGTGTGGTGCGCCACCAGCTGCGCAAAGGTCCAGTACGCGTGCTTGTAGTTGGACTGGCTGATGCGCGCCGGCGCTTCGCCACTTTGCTTCATTTGCGGCGTTTGCAGCAGGACTTGCAGATGCACGTCCATGGCGCCGCGCTCGCGGTTGGCCTTTGAGTCCAGGTAGGGCAGCGGCGCCGGGTCGCCTTCGGGGCGCGCCGGCGGCGCCACGCGGTACGGCGCCAGCGCCTCGGTGGTGACGATCCACGGCGACACCGTGGTGGCAAAGTTCTTGGCCAGGAACGGGCCCAGCGGCTGGTACTCCCAGGGCTGGATGTCGCGCGCCGACCAGTCGTTGAGCAGGCCAAAGCCAAACACATGTTGCTCGGCATCGGCCATGGCAATGGGCTCGCCCAGCGCGTTGCCGCGGCCCAGCCACACGCCCAGCTCCAGCTCGATGTCCACGCGCTCGCTGGCGCGCACCGTGGGGGTATCTGCATCCCCGGGCTTGACCTGCCCCACCGGGCGCCTGAAGTCATGGCCGGAGACGATGATGCTCGAGCTGCGCCCGTGGTAGCCAATGGGGATCCACTTGTAGTTGGGCATGAGCGGGTTGTCGGGGCGGAACAGGCGGCCGATGTTGGTCGCGTGGTGGATGGACGTGTAGAAGTCGGTGTAGTCGCCCACGCGCGCCGGCACCCGGTACTCGGCGTCCTGCTGCGGCACGAGGCAGCGCTGTAGGTCGGCTTGCGCAGCAGCGCCCTCGCGCAGCGCGCGCGCCAGCGCCAGGCGCAGCGCAGACCAGGCCGGCTGGCCCAGGCCCATGAAGTCGTTCAGGGTCTCGCGTGCCGCCGCCTGCAGCGGCTCGGCCGCGTCGCCAAAGTGGTCCGAGCCCTTGCCGGCGAGCACCGCGGCCAGGTCCAGGATCTGGTTGCCCACGGCCACGCCGCCGCGCCAGGCCTCGCTGCTGGCCTTGCGCCGGAACACGGCAAAGGGCAGGTTCTGGACGGGGAAGTCGGTGCGGCCGTCGTTGGCCGATTGCACCCAGCTCCTGAGACTGGCGTCGTGCGTCTCGTTGGTCGTTATCGTCATGGCCACAGGTTAACGCCGATCGGGGTTGAAGTGTTTTTTCAGGCCGCCCCAGACGGCGGCGTAGTCCTGCTGGCGCTGCGGCGATTGCAGCGCCTGCTGCGTCGCGTGGATGATGACCGGCGTCTCGAACATGATCGCCATGGTGTCTTGCAGGTAGTCCGGCTTGCTGGTGTCCGCGGCGCTGGCCTTCTCGAAGGTCTCCGCATCCGGCCCATGCGCGGTCATGGTGTTGTGCAGCGACATGCTGCCCGGGGCAAAGCCGCCGGCCTTGGCGTCGTACTGGCCGTGGATGTTGGCCATGAACTCGGCCGCCATGTTGCGGTGGAACCAGGGCGGGCGGAAGGTATCGCGCATGGCCAGCACGCGCGGGGCAAAGACGACGAAGTCCAGCGTGTCGACGCCGGGCGTGGCGCTGGGTGCGTGCAGCACCAGGTTGATGCACGGGTCCGGGTGGTCCCAGCTGATGAAGCCGGTGACGTTGAACTTGCGCAGGTCGTACTTGTAGGGGGCGTGCGTGCCGTGCCAGGCCACCACGTCCAGCGGCGAGTGATCCGAGCGCGCGCTCCAGAAGCGGCCGTCGAACTTGGTGATGATCTGAAAGTCACCCTCCACGTCTTCATACGCGGCCACGGGCGTGAGGAAATCTCGCGGATGCGCCAGCCCGTTGGAGCCGATGACGCCCAGCGTGGGCAGCTGCAGCGGCGCGCCCAGGTTCTCGCAGACAAAGCCGCGCGCCGCGCCATCGGGCAGCCGCACCTGGAAGCGGATGCCGCGCGGAACGACGGCGATCTCCTGCGGCTCCAGCTCCAGCGTGCCCAGCTCGGTCGCCAGCGTCAGGCGCCCATGCTGCGGCACGATGAGCAGCTCGCCGTCGGAATCGTAGAAGTAGCGCGTGTCCATGGACGCATTGGCGGCGTAGACGTGGATGCCGCAGCCGGCGTTGCCGCCGATGGTCGTCATGCCATCGAGGAAGTCCACCGACTCATCGGCAGCCGGCATGGCCCAGGGGTCCCAGCGCAGGCGGCTGGGCGGCGTGGGCACTTCGTTGAAGCTGGAGAGCCAGCGCGCACCGACCTGGCTGGGCGCAAAGGCGCCGTGCGTGGCTGCCGGGCGGATGCGGTACAGCCAGCTGCGCCGGTTCGCCGCGCGCGCAATGGTAAAGGGCGTGCCGCTGACCTGCTCGGCGTACAGGCCGTAGGGCGCGCGTTGCGGCGAGTTGCCTCGGTCCGGCAGCGCGCCGGGCAGCGCCTCGGTGGAAAACTCGTTGCCAAAGCCGGCCATGTACGCGGGGGAAGCGGAAGAAACGGGCATGGGGATGTCTCCTTGTGGGCGTGAACCGGGGCCCTCATTCGGCCTGCGGCATCGCGCAGGCGTCAAGTCAATAGTCGACCATTGTTACTCTTACGATAACACTGTTATTATAAATACGACAGATGGCGATTTGCAGCGGCTCTTTTCATGACCCGGGTCGGCCATGGGCAAACGCCGTTTCCCGATTTTTTTCTGGAGAAGTGCATGGCGGTCGCCGTTGACAAGCGAAAGGAGACGCCGGGCGTGCAGTCGCTGGAGACAGGCTTGCACCTGTTCCGGGAATTCATGCAGGGCGAGCATCCTTGTGGCCTGTCGGAGCTGGCGCGGCGCGTCGGCATGCACCGGGCCAAGGCGTATCGTTACCTGGTCAGCCTGCAGCGTGCCGGCTGGGTGACGCAGGACGCGGTCGGCAAGGGGTACATGCCCGGCCCGGCAGCACGTGAGCTCGCGCTGGGCTGGCTGCAGCGCCAGGACCGGCTGAGCCCAGCCAGCGACGCGGCGCGCAGCCTGTGCCTGGCGCATGGCCTGACCAGCTTCGTTGCGCTGTGGGGGCCGGCGGGCGCGACGGTGGTCCGGGTCTTCCAGCCGCCGCGCACCGTGGCCATCTCGGTGGCCGAAGGCGCGGCGCTTCCAAGCGATACGTCGGCCACCGGCCGGCTGTTTGCGGTCTGGCGGGGCGAATGGCGAGGCGTCTTGTCGCCTGCTGAAGAGGTCCGGATACGGCAGCGCGGCTTTTCGGTGGTCCGGGGCAAGCACGTGGCCGGCGTCGATGCCGTTGCGGCGCCGGTGCTCGACCAGCAGCGGCAGATCATGCTGGTGCTGACGCTGGTCGGCCCCGCCACCACCGTGGACGTCAAGTCCGACGGCCCGCACGTGCGGGCGCTGCAAGCCGCCTGCGCCGCGCTGTCGCTGGCACCGGCCGCGCACTGAGGGCTTCTGCACCACGCCCTTCCGCACAACGGCCGCATGGTGGGCATGGGCTACAGTGGTTGACTTCACAGCAGAAGTTTTTGTGGCATTTTGGGCCTCGCACGGCAGCAGGGCCCTGGCCGAGCCCTATGAGTATTGACAAAAACGACGCCGCAGTGCCTTCAATGGCGCTGGGCACGGCCACGCGGGTCTTTTTCGGGCACCAGTCCGGCAAGTACCCCGATGGCAACCAGGTGATCGTCCAGGGAGCGGACGTACGCGTGGCGCTGGACACGCCGCTGGTGTCGCGGCACCTGACCGGCGCGCTGGCAAGCGCCGACCTGATCGTCCTCAGCCATGTGCATGAAGATCACACGGTCTCGCTCGGCCGCCTCCAGGATGTTCCGGTGCAGGTACACGAGGCCGATTGCGCCGCAGCACGATCCTGGCCGGAGCTGAGCCGGCGCTACGGGTATACGGACGCCACGCTGGCCGAGCTGCACGCGCTCATCGTGCGTGAATTCGACTACGCGCCGCGGCCCGACGCCACGGCGTACGCCGATGGCGCATGCTGGGACCTGGGCGGTGGCGTGCGCATCCGGGCGCACCACCTGCCCGGCCACACTGCGGGGCATTGCGCGCTCGTGATCGAGCCCGACGGCATCGCCTTCATCGGCGACATAGACCTCAGCGGCTTTGGCCCCTACTATGGCGATGCGACGTCCGACCTGCAGCAGTTTCGCCGCAGCCTGCAGCGTGTGCGCGAGCTGGACGCCGGCACCTGGATCACGTCGCACCACAAGGGCGTGATCACCGACCGGGCGCTCTTCCTGCAGCTGCTCGAGCGATTTGCCAGCAGATGCGACCAGCGCAACGACCGGCTCCTGGGCTACCTGCGCGAGCGCCCGCACAGCCTGGACGAGCTGGTTGCGCGGCGCATCCTGTACCCGCCCACGTACCGCGGCATGCCCTTTGTCGACGACGCCGAGCGCCGCACCATCGCCCTGCACCTGGCCGAGCTGCAGGCGGCAAGCCGCGTGGCGCAATCGGCCGATGGCGTCTGGCACCCGGCCTGAACCCGACCACGCGCCGCGCGCGCATCCCCTAAACTGCGCGCATGCAGACGTATATGGTGGGCGGCGCCGTGCGCGACCAGTTGCTGGGGCGGCCGGTGCAGGACCGCGACTGGGTGGTTGTCGGCGCCACGCCGGCGCAGATGGAAGCGGCGGGGTTCAGGCCGGTGGGCCGGGACTTCCCGGTCTTCCTGCATCCGCACACGCACGAAGAATACGCGCTGGCGCGCACCGAGCGCAAGAGCGGCCATGGCTACCAGGGGTTCACCGTCTTTGCCAGCCCCGACGTCACGCTGGAAGAAGACCTGGCGCGGCGCGACCTGACCATCAACGCCATCGCGGCGCCGGCGGACTGGGACGGGCGCGATTTGGGGCCGCTCATCGATCCGTTTGGCGGGCGTGCAGACGTGCAGGCCCGGGTCTTGCGCCACGTCACGGACGCCTTTGCCGAAGACCCGCTGCGCATCTTGCGCGTCGCGCGCTTTGCCGCGCGCTTCCCTGACTTTTCGGTTGCGCCGCAAACGCTGCGCCTCATGCAGGACATCGTCGCTGCCGGCGAGGCGCGCCACCTGGTTGCCGAGCGCGTCTGGCAGGAGCTCGCGCGCGGCCTCATGGAAGCGCATCCGGCGCGCATGTTCGACGTGCTGCGCGCGTGTGGCGCGCTGGCGGTCGTGCTGCCCGAGCTGGACCGGCTCTGGGGCGTGCCGCAACGGCCCGAATACCATCCGGAGGTCGATACCGGCGTGCACGTCATGCTGGTCCTGCAAATGGCAGCGCGCCTGCAGGCGCCGCTGCCGGTGCGCTGGGCCTGCCTCACGCACGACCTGGGCAAGGGCACGACGCCAGCCGAGCTGCTGCCGCGCCATCACGGGCATGAAGAGCGCAGCGCCGAGCTGGTCATTGCACTCGGGCAGCGCCTGCGCGTTCCCAACGCGTGCACGGCGCTGGCTCAGGTCGTTGCGCGCGAGCATGGCAACATCCACCGCAGCGGCGAGCTGAACGCAACCGCCGTCGTCCGCCTGCTCGAGCGCTGCGACGCGTTTCGAAAGCCCAGGCGCTTTGCCGACGTCCTGCTGGCTTGCGAATGCGATGCGCGGGGCCGCGGCGGCTTTTCCGAGTCCGCTTATCCGCCGCGGCCGCGGCTGCAGGCCGCGCTTGCCGCGGCGCTTGGCGTCGACACCGCGGCCGTTGCCACGCAGGCACAGGCGCGCGGCGCAACGGGTGAGGGCATAGGCGCCGCGATCCGGCAGGCGCGCATCCGGGCGGTGGCGCGCCTGCTGACTTCATAATCGGGGCGGAACGCAAGGACAGGAAACGCATGCAACGCACAGACATCGTCATCATGGCTGCCGGCCAGGGCACGCGCATGAAGAGCCGCAAGCCCAAGGTGCTGCAGGAGCTGGCCGGCCGACCGTTGCTGGGCCACGTGCTGGCCGCGGCGGCCAGGCTGCAGCCGCGCTCCATCGTCGTGGTCTGTGGACACGGGGCCGCGCAGGTCGAGGCGGCGAGCCGCCGCATGCTGGCGGAAAGCGCGGGCATCGCCCTGCGGTTTGTCCTGCAGCAGCCGCAAAGGGGAACCGGCCACGCGGTGCAGCAGGCCGCGCCGGCGCTGCCCGACGACGGGCTGGCGCTGGTGCTCAATGGCGACGTGCCGCTGGTGCGCGCCCAGACCCTGCAGCGCCTGCTGGACACGGGCGCGCAAGGCGTGGTTGCACTGCTCACCGTCGATACTGGCGGGGGGGCCGGTGCCTACGGGCGGGTGCTGCGTTCGGCGCCGGCGGCAGCGGTGCACGCCATCGTCGAGGCCCGCGATGCGACGCCAGAGCAGCTTGCCCTCACCGAGTGGTACAGCGGCGTCATGGCTGCGCCCACGCGCCTGCTCAAGAAGTACCTGGCGCAACTGACCGACGACAACGCGCAACGCGAGTTCTACCTGACCGATGTCGTGCGCCATGCGGTGGCAGACGGCACCACGGTGGCAGCGGTCACGCTGGGGGCCGCAACCGAAGTGGCCGGCGTCAACAGCCCGGAGCAGCTTGCGGCGCTCGAGCGCCAGCTGCAGCGCATGCATGCCGGACAGCTGATGGCCGCCGGCGTGCGCCTGGCCGACCCGGCGCGCCTGGACCTGCGCGACGACGCGCGCAGCGGGGTGCAGGGCGAGCTGGTTTGCGGCAGCGACGTCGAGATCGACGTCGGCTGCATCTTCACCGGCCGCGTGGAAATCGGCGCGGGCGCGCGCATAGGCGCCTACTGCTGCATTGCCAACGCCCGCATCGCTGCTGGCGCTGAAATCCGTCCATACACGCACATCGACGGCGAGCAGGAGGGCGTGCACGTGGGCGAGGGCGCGCGCGTCGGGCCCTTTGCCAGGCTGCGTGCCGGCGCCAGGCTGGCGGCCGAGGTGCACGTCGGCAATTTTGTCGAGGTCAAGAACAGCACGCTGGCGCGCGGCGCCAAGGCCAACCACCTCGCCTATGTCGGTGACGCCGCGCTGGGCGAGCGCGTCAACTATGGCGCCGGCTGCATCACGGCCAACTACGACGGCGTCAACAAGCACCACACCGCCATAGGGGCCGACGTGCGCGTTGGCAGCAACTGCGTGCTCGTGGCACCCGTCGTCATCGGTGCAGGCGGCACGGTGGGTGCCGGGTCGATCATTACGCAGGATACGGAACCGGGAGCGCTGACCGTGGCCCGCGCGCGCCAGGTCAGCAAGCCCGGCTGGCAGCGGCCTCGCAAGCAGGCCAAGCCCTGACGGCGGCGCCGGCAAACGTGGCCGACGCGAGCGTGGCGATCTTGCCTTTCTGCAACGCGAAAAGTCGAACGCCCTGCACGCCGTTGCACAAGCCCGGCGTCCGGCGAACAGGCCGTCCAGCGAGCAAGCCGTCCAGCGAGCAAGCCGTCCAGCGTCCAGCGTGTAAGCTGTCCAGCGTATACCGCACCACGCTCAACGCTCAACGCTCAACGCTCAACGCTCAACGCTCAACGCTCAACGCTCAACGCTCAACGCTCAACGCTCAACGCTCAACGCTCAACGCTTGGTCTTGAGTAAGTGCGCAGGCAGGTGCGCCTGCGCACGGCAACGCCCGGCTGCAGCACCGGGCTCAGCGGTCGGGCACGTGCACGTGCCCCAACACCAGCTTCCAGGCCAGGCCCATCAGGATGACCGCCCCTGCCGCCAGCAAGAGCTTGCCCACGACTTGCTGCTCGCCGAGCAGGTAATTGGCGCACAGTGCCGTCTCCGCGGCCAGATAGAGCCAGCCGATGCGAAACGCCATGGCGATGGTTTCGGCCAGCACCAGGCCGCGCACCACGAAGCCGGCGCGGGGCCAGCTCAGCGCCAGCGCGGCGCCGACCAGCAGTGGCACGGAGAGGAACTTGGCCAGCTCGAACCACGGGCTTGCTATGGCGGCATCCAGCGCCAGCGGCAACATCCAGAACAGGCCGGTGATCGAGGCCAGCAGCAGCCCCGTGATGCCGCTCAGATTCCACGGCGCCAGGACGCGTGACACGCGCTGCGGGACCGCTTGCGCCAGCCACCATCCACACACGGCGAGCAGCGGCAGTTGCACCAGCATGTGGGCCGCCATGTCCGCCTCCAGTGCACGCCGCATCGGCGGCAGGGCGAGCAGCACAAGGCCAAGGCCGCCCGACCAGGGTTTCCAGGCTGCGCGAAGGGTCACGAATGGACCCGATCGCGGACATAACGCTCAGCCTCGGCCGCTGCATCCCAGCCGAAGATCCGCACCAGGCGGCCGTCCGCATCGACCACCGCAATGGCGGCGTTGTGCACGTAACCGCCGATGCCATCGGGAATGGCGGTCACGCCGAAGACGCGCAGCAACGCCTGCAGGCTCTGGGGGTCGGCCGGACGCGCCGCGATCCAGCCGGTTCCGCGATCGCCGGAGCGCCGCTGATAGGCCGCCAGCTCCTCGGGGGTATCGCGCTCGGGGTCGAAACTGATGCTGAGCAAGCGCACCGTGCCGGCCTCGATCAGCGGCGCCATGCGATCCTGCAGTTGCGCGTACTGGCTGCCCTGCACGCTGCAATACGTCATGCAGCGGGTGTAGATGAAGTCCACCAGCAGCCACTGCCCACGCAAGGCCTTGATGTTGATGCGCTTGCCGCGAGCGGTTTCCATCTGCGCAGCTGGCACCGCACGGGGATGCTCGCGCACGTCGATGCGACGCGCAGTTTCCGAGGTGTAGGCACGAAAGCCGTGTGTGGTGGCCGCGAGCGTGGCAACGCCCACGGCCAAGACCATCAAGCTAGCCAGCAGGGTCCGCAAGATTGGGCACACGCGACGACTCCGGCGGTGATCCGCCGAACATGCCGGCCAGGATGCGCAGGGCGAAGTAAGTCATGGCCAGGACCACCAGCACCGCACCGACCGACGCGATCTGGTCGGTCACGACCCATTCCGGCCAATGCTCGGCCATGCGCCGGGCGACGCCGCGACGACCGCCATCGAGGAATCCGTACACGAAGATCAAGCCACCGATCAGGTACACGAAAAAGCCGATGCGATCCAGCAGCGAGTTGGCCGGCGGGGCGTTGCGACGCGCACCGATCCAATGGTACATCAGCGCCAGCACCATGGCCAGTACGCCCAGCAGCAGGTAGGTGTGGAAATGGCCGGGCACCCATTGGGTGTTGTGCATCACCAGGTTGACGCGGATGGTGCTGTCCAGCACCGCGGCAAAGCCGCCGGTGATCCAGCCGAACAGCGCCAGCAGCATCCAGCGCGGCGGCATCGACCAACGCATGTTGGAGCGGTAGACGTTGGTCAGGGCGCCCCAGGCGGTAACCAGCAGCACCGGGAAACCCGAACTCCACGATGCGACCTGTCCCACCACCAGGATCCAGTGCGGCATGGCGAAATCCATCAGCAAGTGATGCGGAAACACGATGAGAACCAGGATCGTGGTCGCGGCCCAGCCCCACAGGAACACGCGTGAAAGGGGGTAGGGCTTGCCGGAGTAACGCGACAACAACTCGTAGATCACGATCACGCCCATGTAGATCGAGGCGTTGATGTACATGTGGCCGAACCAGTAGATCAGCGACTTGGTGAACAGCGGATCGATCTTGATGTCGGGATAGAGCAGATTGACCAGGCTCATCACCAGCGACACCGCGCCGGCCAGGATACCGAGCGAGTTGGCGATGATCATGGAGGTGCCGGCAACCACGGTCTTGGGGTGCTCCGGGTCCACGGTGCCGCCGAACAGCCACGGCCAGCCCATGGCGCGGCCCAGGTTGCCGTGCTTTGCGATAACGCCGGCGGCGGCATCGAAGTAGAAGATCAACTGGCCGACGCCGATCAGCAGGTAGCCGATCATGAACCAGGCGGCGCTGGCTGGGCTCCAGATGCCCATGCCGCTCACTGGCAGCGGGTAGAGGTACGTCCACAGCGCGGCGTAGCCTTGGTAGATGCCCACCAGAATGCACACCACGCCCAGCATGAAGAGCACGTAGTTGGTGACAAACGCCCAGGTATGCAGGCGCACGTACTTGCGCAGGAAGAACCACATTCCGGCGGTGGTCACCATGACGGCGGTACCGACCATGCCCGCCCCGTGCAGCGACAGGAATTGGAAGAAGGTGTTCTTCGGCAACGCGACCCAGGTGGCCTGGCTCAGGCGCATGGTCAGGCCGACCAGCATCAGGACCACGACCAGCACCAGCGCGGTGACCAGGTAGAGGTTGAAGACCGTGCGCTCCCGCCCGGCGAGGCGCTCGTCCTGCGGATACAGCGTCAGTGAAGCCATGTCATCCTCCTGCCGCCGCCACCACCTCGAAGGTGGTCTTCATTGGCTCATGCCCTATGCCGCAATACTCCAGGCACTGGATGGTGTAAGTGCCCGGCTCGCTGAAGGTGTGAACGACCCTGTTGGTGTACTCCGGCATGGCCTGGGCCTGGGTCTGGATGTGGCCATCGGGGGAATAGATTGCAAAGCCGTGGTTGACGTCTGCGCTGGTGACGCGAAACTCCACCTCGCTACCGGCCTCAAGGGTGCTGGTGGACAGCTCCCAGGACCACATGCGCCCGACCACGTCGACGGTCTGGGCGGACTCGCTGGCGGTGCCTTGAGGCGGAATCGGGAAGTGGCGCAGTGTTGCCCAGCTACCGACCACAAAGGCCGCCAGCAGCAGGCCAAAGAACCACTTTTGCAGTGCGTGACCCCTGCGTACGGTGCGGTCGCGAGTGCCATCGTCGGCCGGTTTCCCTGCCTGGACCACGATCCAGACAAAGGCCAGGGCTATGAGCGCCATCCCGGTCAACCAGATCACCCACACAATGCCTTGTACTGCCATGGGTCAGGCCTCCTGCAAACCTGGGCATTTGTAACGCCGCCGCAGCCGGGCAGATCGAAATGATGATTTGCCCGGCTGCGGCAATGAGTTTTGATTGTAAGGAGGCATAAATGCCATGGTCAAGCCTTTTCCTGATGAGCAAGCATCGTCGGCTCAACGGATGACAGACGACCTCGGCCCTTGCGGGTCTTTGATGAAAGCCGCCTGCGGCGGCTCATGATGGTTTGGCGTCCAGCGGACAGGCCGTCCAGCGAGTAAGCCGTCCAGCGTCCAGCGAATGGGCCGTCCTGTCCGGATGATCGATGACTTCGGCCCTGACGGGCCTTTGATGAAAGCTGCCTGCGGCGGCTCATGATGAATCATGGCGGCGCAGCCGCAGTCATTGCAGCCGAACAGCGGCGAGGTCATCCGTCATGTGTGGCACCGTGCCGGCCTTCAGCCGCCCAGTTCTTCCCAGCGCTCGAGCGCGCGCATCAGCTTGTCTTCGATTTCCGTGTCCCGCGCCTGCAGTGCAAGCGCCTGCTCCAGGTCGCTCTTGTACAGGCTGCCGTCAGACAGCGCCGTGCGGATCTGGTTCTGCTCGGTCTCCAGCGCATGGATGCGCTCGGGCAGGCCCTCCAGTTCACGCTGCTCCCGATAGCTCAGCTTCTTTTTCTTGCCGGGCGCAGGCGCGGACGGCGTCGCAGCGGGAGCCGCTGCTGCCTTTTTCTTCTCCGGGCCGGCTTGTGCTTCCTGCAGCGCCTGCCAGCGCGCGCCTTGGGCCTGCCAGTCGGCAATCCCGCCTTCGTATTCACGCCATTGCCCCGGCCCGTCCCAGGCCAGCATGCTCGTGACCACGTTGTCCAGGAAGCGCCGGTCGTGGCTGACCACGAAAACCGTGCCCGCGTAGTCCTGCAGCAGTTCCTCAAGCAGGTCCAGCGTGTCTATGTCCAGGTCGTTGGTGGGCTCGTCCAGAACCAGCACGTTGGCCGGTCGGGCAAACAGCCGGGCCAGCAGCAGCCGCGCCCGTTCGCCACCGGACAGGCTCGATACCGGCGACGCAGCGCGCGCCCGGCTGAAAAGAAAGTCGCCCAGGTAGCTCTTGACGTGTTGCCGCCGCCCGCCTATCTCTATCCACTGGCTTCCCGGATTGACGAACTCTTCCAGCGTGGCCTGCGGCTCCAGCGCGCTGCGCATCTGGTCGTAGTACGCCACCTGCAGGTTCCTGCTGCGCCAGACGCGCCCGGCGGTGGGCTCCAGCTCGCCCAAAATGAGCTTGAGCAGCGTGGTCTTGCCCGCGCCGTTGGGGCCGATGATTCCCACCTTGTCGCCGCGCAGGATCACGGTATCCAGCGCTTTGACAATGGGCTTGTCGCCGTAAGAAAAGCTCGCCTCTTGCAGCTGCGCCAGCCATTTTCCCTGGTATCCGGCCACGTTGGCGTCCACCTCCAGCCGGACCTGGCCCACCGACCCGCGCCTTGCGGCCCGGTCGGCGCGCAGCTGCTGCAGCCGCAGGATGCGGTCCCGCGAGCGTGTGCGCCGCGCCTGCACGCCCTGGCGCATCCATGCCTCCTCCTGCGCCAGCAGGCGGTCGGCCTTCTGGGCGATCGTGGCTTCCTGCGCCAGCTGCTCGGCTTTCAGCGCCTCGTATTGCGTGAAGTTGCCTGGATACGAGCGCAGCACGCCCCGGTCCAGCTCGACGATGCGCGTGCTCACCGCGTCCAGGAAAGCCCGGTCGTGCGTCACGATGACCGCGGCGCCAGCATGGCGGACGAGCAGCGATTCCAGCCAGGTAATCGCCTCCAGGTCCAGATGGTTGGTTGGCTCGTCCAGCAGCAGGATCTCCGGCTGCTGCGCCAACGCGCGCGCCAGCGCCACCCGCTTGCGCTGCCCGCCCGAGAGCTGCGCCACCGATGCCTCGGGCGAAAGCTGCAAGTGTTGCAGCGCCTCGTCCACCCGCCGTTGCCAGTTCCACCCATCCCGCGCTTCTATCTGCGTTTGCAGCTGGTCCAGATCCCCCGCGCCGCTTGCGTGCGCATCAATCATCGCGCGCACATCGACCAGCGCTTCGGCCACCGCGTCAAATACCGTCGCCTGGCCGGAAATTGCCGGCTCCTGCGGCACGTAGGCAACCACCACGTCCTGCTGCCGGTTCAGCGCGCCATCATCCAGCGTCGCGATTCCGGCCAGCACGCGAAGCAGGCTCGACTTGCCGCTGCCGTTGCGCCCGACCAGGCCCACGCGCTCGTTCTCCGCCAGCGAAAACTCCGCGTGATCCAGCAGCGGCTGCTCGCCGTAAGCCAGCTGCGCTTCCTTCAGCGTAATCAATGACATGCAGCTTACTGTAAGCCACATGGAGCCACACGGCCACCCGCGCGCGCCAGCCTCATCCCGCCGCTCCGGCGCGGTTCTCGTGCGATTCCCGGAAAGCCGGTCTATAATCACGATCCAGCCACTTGCAGGGGCCTAGGCCCGCGCGGCGGCCGCGGTCAACCAGCCTTTGTTCTTGTCCCCCCGTACCGGGCGCGACGCACAGGCACTGATCTCGCAAGGTGCTCGGTCTTTCAGGTTACAATGCAAAGTTCGCTGGCCTGCTGCAAGCAGCGCGCAACGAACCCGCCGCGCCGGCCTGCCGTCACTGGTGGGGCCAGTGTTGGTGGCAAGGACCGACTGTCCGGCCTGGGGCCGAGACGAGGAGCAGGTCCTATGCTGGCAGAAGAAGTCGCAGCACTTGACAGCGCTCTTTTTTTGCAGCATAATTCAATGTCCTGCTGATCACAGCGTGGACCGGAAGAGCGGGCTTGGCCTTGCTTCTTTCGGGATGCTGCCCCTTCCTTGCCTTGCGAGGGTGCGGAACAGCAACAGTTGCCAGAAAAAAGAGCCTTGTACTTGACAGGGCGCCCAACCTGGCATACAATGGAGAGCTTCGCTCATCGCAGCGATGCTTGGCAAAGACCTTCGGGTTCTTGCAGGTTCATTAAAAATATACAGCCGATAAGCGTGGGCGTTTGATGGCGGTTGCCAGATCTTTTCAGATCACAAAACGCTCATGCGAACAGAAGTGAAGTTCACTTCAATTCCGTTTAATTGAGTGGTCCGCAAGGACAAAAAAGCAAAGATTGAACTATAGAGTTTGATCCTGGCTCAGATTGAACGCTGGCGGAATGCTTTACACATGCAAGTCGAGCGGCAGCATGGGTGCTTGCACCTGATGGCGAGCGGCGAACGGGTGAGTAATACATCGGAACGTGCCCAGACGTGGGGGATAGCCCGGCGAAAGCCGGATTAATACCGCATACGATCTACGGATGAAAGTGGGGGATCGCAAGACCTCACGCGTTTGGAGCGGCTGATGGCAGATTAGGTTGTTGGTGGGGTAATGGCCTACCAAGCCCGCGATCTGTAGCTGGTCTGAGAGGATGATCAGCCACATCGGGACTGAGACACGGCCCGAACTCCTACGGGAGGCAGCAGTGGGGAATCTTGGACAATGGGGGAAACCCTGATCCAGCAATTCCGCGTGCAGGATGAAGGCCTTCGGGTTGTAAACTGCTTTTGTGTGGGACGAAAAGGCTCTCTCTAATACAGGGGGCTCATGACGGTACCACAAGAATAAGCACCGGCTAACTACGTGCCAGCAGCCGCGGTAATACGTAGGGTGCAAGCGTTAATCGGAATTACTGGGCGTAAAGCGTGCGCAGGCGGTTTTGCAAGACAGCGGTGAAAGCCCCGGGCTTAACCTGGGAATTGCCGTTGTGACTGCAAGGCTGGAGTGCGGCAGAGGGGGGTGGAATTCCGCGTGTAGCAGTGAAATGCGTAGATATGCGGAGGAACACCGATGGCGAAGGCAGCCCCCTGGGCCTGCACTGACGCTCATGCACGAAAGCGTGGGTAGCAAACAGGATTAGATACCCTGGTAGTCCACGCCGTAAACGATGTCAACTGGTTGTTGGGGATTTGTTTCTTCAGTAACGAAGCTAACGCGTGAAGTTGACCGCCTGGGGACTACGGCCGCAAGGCTAAAACTCAAAGGAATTGACGGGGACCCGCACAAGCGGTGGATGATGTGGTTTAATTCGATGCAACGCGAAAAACCTTACCTACCCTTGACATGTACGGAACTTGCCAGAGATGGCTTGGTGCCCGAAAGGGAACCGTAACACAGGTGCTGCATGGCTGTCGTCAGCTCGTGTCGTGAGATGTTGGGTTAAGTCCCGCAACGAGCGCAACCCTTGCCATTAGTTGCTACATTCAGTTGAGCACTCTAATGGGACTGCCGGTGATAAACCGGAGGAAGGTGGGGATGACGTCAAGTCCTCATGGCCCTTATGGGTAGGGCTACACACGTCATACAATGGCTGGTACAAAGGGCTGCTAACCCGCAAGGGGGTGCCAATCCCACAAAGCCAGTCGTAGTCCGGATCGCAGTCTGCAACTCGACTGCGTGAAGTCGGAATCGCTAGTAATCGTGGATCAGAATGTCACGGTGAATACGTTCCCGGGTCTTGTACACACCGCCCGTCACACCATGGAAGCGGGTCTTGCCAGAAGTGGTTAGCCTAACCTTCGGGAGGGCGATCACCACGGCAGGGTTCGTGACTGGGGTGAAGTCGTAACAAGGTAGCCGTACCGGAAGGTGCGGCTGGATCACCTCCTTTCTGGAAAACAAGCAACTCAAGTTGAGCGTCCACACTTATCGGCTGTTGCAAGGCGTCGCCAGCGGGCTGGGCTAGCTGATCCCTCAGCGATCCGGCTGAGTCGGTAGCTCGGGTCTGTAGCTCAGTTGGTCAGAGCACCGTCTTGATAAGGCGGGGGTCGTTGGTTCGAGCCCAACCAGACCCACCACCCCACAGGGTGACATCCGGGGGATTAGCTCAGCTGGGAGAGCGCCTGCTTTGCAAGCAGGAGGTCGTCGGTTCGATCCCGTCATCCTCCACCACCAAAGTTCATATCAAAGAGCCAGGACTGGCCCTTTGACATCAGCTTTGCTGGTAGGGCGTGCGGCAACGTGCGCCAGGCTGTTCATTAACAATTCATAGAGTCGAATCAGCGTTGCTGATGCTGCATGGCGCAAGCCAGGCGGCAGGCAGCAACAATCTTGATTGCGTCACAAAAGTTCAACTTGTGTTGAATTTTAATGATTTTGAAGAAATTCAAAACGGCATAACGCAAACAGGTCGTAAGACCTGACCGTCCTTGACAACGCTTTCGTCTCCTCGGAGACGTCAAAGTTATGGGGTCAAGTGACTAAGAGCATGTGGTGGATGCCTTGGCGATGATAGGCGACGAAGGACGTGATAGCCTGCGATAAGCTGCGGTTAGTTGGCAAATGAACTTACCCGCAGATTTCCGAATGGGGAAACCCACCTGTATAGGTATCTTCAGCTGAATACATAGGCTGAAGAGGCGAACCGAGCGAACTGAAACATCTAAGTAGCTCGAGGAAAAGACATCAACCGAGATTCCGAAAGTAGTGGCGAGCGAAATCGGAGAAGCCTTCTGGTGATAGCACAATCGTTAGCAAAACAGGCTGGAAAGCCTGACCGTAGTGGGTGACAGTCCCGTATGCGAAAACCATTGTGTCGTACTAGGCCAGAGACAAGTAGGGCGGGACACGTGAAATCCTGTCTGAACATGGGGGGACCATCCTCCAAGGCTAAATACTCATCATCGACCGATAGTGAACTAGTACCGTGAGGGAAAGGTGAAAAGAACCCCGGGAGGGGAGTGAAATAGATCCTGAAACCGCATGCTTACAAACAGTGGGAGCCTGTCTTCGGATGGGTGACTGCGTACCTTTTGTATAATGGGTCAGCGACTTACATTCAGTGGCAAGGTTAACCGAATAGGGAAGCCGAAGAGAAATCGAGTCCGAATAGGGCGTTCAGTCGCTGGGTGTAGACCCGAAACCAGGTGATCTATCCATGGCCAGGATGAAGGTACCGTAACAGGTATTGGAGGTCCGAACCAACTGATGTTGCAAAATCAGTGGATGAGCTGTGGATAGGAGTGAAAGGCTAATCAAACCTGGAAATAGCTGGTTCTCTCCGAAAACTATTTAGGTAGTGCCTCAAGTATTACCATCGGGGGTAGAGCACTGTTTTGGCTAGGGGGTCATGGAGACTTACCACACCAAGGCAAACTCCGAATACCGATGAGTACAGCTTGGGAGACAGTGCACCGGGTGCTAACGTCCGGACACGAGAGGGAAACAACCCAGACCGCCAGCTAAGGTCCCCAAAATTGGCTAAGTGGGAAACGAAGTGGGAAGGCTAAGACAGTCAGGATGTTGGCTTAGAAGCAGCCATCATTTAAAGAAAGCGTAATAGCTCACTGATCGAGTCGTCCTGCGCGGAAGATGTAACGGGGCTAAGCCAGTTACCGAAGCTGCGGGTTCGTCATTCAGTTGACGAGCGGTAGGAGAGCGTTCTGTAGGCCTGTGAAGGTGAGTCGAAAGGCTTGCTGGAGGTATCAGAAGTGAGAATGCTGACATGAGTAGCGTTAAAACGGGTGAAAGACCCGTTCGCCGTAAGCGCAAGGTTTTCTACGCAACGTTCATCGGCGTAGAGTGAGTCGGCCCCTAAGGCGAGGCAGAAATGCGTAGCTGATGGGAAACGGGTTAATATTCCCGTACCGTTGCATGGTGCGATGTGGGGACGAATCCTAATAGGTCATCCAGTTATTGGATTCTGGTTTGGGCAGATGTAGGCGACAGGTAGGCAAATCCGCCTGTCATAAACCGAGGCTGCTCATCGGGCGAGCTTGCTCGCGAAGTGACTGAACGGGGTTCCAGGAAAAGCCACTAAGCTTCAGCCATGCACGACCGTACCGCAAACCGACACTGGTGCGCGAGATGAGTATTCCAAGGCGCTTGAGAGAACTCTGGAGAAGGAACTCGGCAAATTGACACCGTAACTTCGGGAGAAGGTGTGCCCTGGTAGTGTGATGAGAACATCTGAGCACGAAAGGGTTGCAAAAAATAGGTGGCTGCGACTGTTTAACAAAAACACAGGACTCTGCAAACACGCAAGTGGACGTATAGGGTCTGACGCCTGCCCGGTGCTGGAAGATTAAGTGATGGGGTGCAAGCTCTTGACCGAAGTCCCAGTAAACGGCGGCCGTAACTATAACGGTCCTAAGGTAGCGAAATTCCTTGTCGGGTAAGTTCCGACCTGCACGAATGGCGTAACGATGGCCACACTGTCTCCTCCAGGGACTCAGCGAAGTTGAAATGGTTGTGATGATGCAATCTCCCCGCGGATAGACGGAAAGACCCCATGAACCTTTACTGTAGCTTTGTATTGGATTTTGAACGGATTTGTGTAGGATAGGTGGGAGGCTTTGAAGCGCGCTCGCCAGAGTGTGTGGAGCCAACCTTGAAATACCACCCTGATGCGTTTGGAGTTCTAACCGTGGCCCGTAATCCGGGTCAGGGACAGTGCATGGTAGGCAGTTTGACTGGGGCGGTCTCCTCCTAAAGCGTAACGGAGGAGTTCGAAGGTACGCTAGCTACGGTCGGAAATCGTGGCGATAGTGCAATGGCATAAGCGTGCTTAACTGCGAGACTGACAAGTCGAGCAGGTGCGAAAGCAGGACATAGTGATCCGGTGGTTCTGTATGGAAGGGCCATCGCTCAACGGATAAAAGGTACTCTGGGGATAACAGGCTGATACCGCCCAAGAGTTCATATCGACGGCGGTGTTTGGCACCTCGATGTCGGCTCATCACATCCTGGGGCTGTAGTCGGTCCCAAGGGTATGGCTGTTCGCCATTTAAAGTGGTACGTGAGCTGGGTTCAGAACGTCGTGAGACAGTTTGGTCCCTATCTTCCGTGGGCGCTGCAGATTTGAGGAAGGCTGCTCCTAGTACGAGAGGACCGGAGTGGACACACCGCTGGTGTACCTGTTGTCACGCCCGTGGCATTGCAGGGTAGCTATGTGTGGAAGAGATAACCGCTGAAAGCATCTAAGTGGGAAACTCGTTCCAAGATGAGATCTGCCGGGGCCTTGAGCCCCCTGAAGAGTCGTCCAAGACCAGGACGTTGATAGGCCGGATGTGGAAGTACAGTAATGTATTGAGCTGACCGGTACTAATTGCTCGTGCGGCTTGACCCCATAACTTTGACTTTGGCAAAAGTCAGGGGTGTTATGCGGTGACGCCAATCAAACCCAAGCTGATTTGCTCTGTGAATTTGTTTTCTTGAGTCGGGGCGACCCGGAGCAGGAAGACGACAAGTTATGCCTGATGACCATAGCGAGGTGGAACCACTCCTTCCCATCCCGAACAGGACAGTGAAACGCCTTTGCGCCAATGATAGTGCGGATTCCCGTGTGAAAGTAGGACATCGTCAGGCTATTACAGCCAGAACGCCCGATCGGACCCCGATCGGGCGTTTTTTTATGCCTGTTGCGGCGGGCGCAACTACAATGAATGCATGCACGCACATGAGCCGGCCATAGAGGCACTGACGGCAGCGCACGCGCAGCTGCTCGACCCGTTTGAACTCACCGAGGCGGATCTGCACGAAGCGCTGGCACGCATAGCCCAGCGCGGTGTGGATGACGCGGACCTGTACTTCCAGTATGGCCGTTCCGAGGGTTGGAGCCTGGAGGAAGGCATTGTCAAGACCGGCGGCTTTTCCATAGACCAGGGCGTGGGCGTGCGCGCCACCAGTGGGGAGAAGACCGCGTACGCGTATTCGGATGATTTGTCGGTGCCGGCGCTGATGGATGCGGCGGACGCCGTGCGCGCCATTGGCTCGGCCGGCCAGGACAAGCGCATCAAGGTGCCCGAGCGCCGTATCGTGCAGGCATTGAACCTGTATGGTGCCAATGACCCCATCGCCTCGCTGGACAGCGCCCGAAAGGTGGCGTTGCTGGAACAGGCCGAGAAGGCGGCACGCGCCAGCGATCCGCGGGTGGTTCAGGTGATGGCCGGCCTGGTCAGCGAGTACGAGGTGGTGTTGATTGCCCGGCTGGACGGCCGCATGGCTGCGGACGTGCGGCCGCTGGTGCGCTTTTCAATCACGGTGGTTGCGGAGCAGGACGGGCGCCGTGAAGTGGGAAGCGCAGGCGGCGGCGGCCGCAGCGATCTGGATTATTTTTCTGGAGACATCCTTGCCGGGTACGTCGAGAAGGCCGTCAGCGCGGCGTTGACCAATCTGGTGGCCCAGCCGGCACCTGCGGGTGAAATGACAGTGGTGCTTGGGCCCGGTTGGCCTGGCGTGCTGCTGCACGAGGCCGTGGGGCACGGGTTGGAAGGGGATTTCAACCGCAAGGGCTCCAGCGCCTTCAGTGGCCGCATGGGCGAGCGCGTTGCGGCCCCGGGCGTGACCGTGCTGGACGACGGGACGCTGGCCGGGCGCCGTGGCAGCCTGAACGTGGACGACGAGGGACACGTCACGCAGCGCAACGTGCTCATAGAAGACGGCATCCTGGTCGGCTACATGCAGGACGCGCTGAATGCGCGGCTTTCAGGCGCCGCACCGACCGGCAACGGCCGGCGGGAAAGCTACGCGCACGTGCCCATGCCGCGCATGACCAACACCTTCATGCTGGGCGGCGACAAGTCGCCGCAGGAGATCCTGGAGGCCACGGGACGCGGGCTGTACGCGACGAATTTTGGCGGTGGCCAGGTGGACATCACCAGCGGCAAGTTCGTGTTTTCAACGAGCGAGGCGTACTGGGTGGAAGACGGCAAGATCCAGTACCCGGTCAAGGGCGCAACGCTCATTGGCAACGGACCCGATGCCCTGACGCGGATCGCGATGATTGGCAACGACTTGCAGCTGGACTCCGGCGTGGGCGTTTGCGGCAAGGACGGCCAGAGCGTCCCCGTTGGCGTGGGCCTGCCAACGCTGCAGCTGCATGGCCTGACCGTGGGCGGCACGCAGTCCTGACCGGTGCGGCTCGCAGCACGCCAAATGCACGGCCCACGGCGCATGTCTTGACGCCCGAAAATCGGGAACGCAGATTTCTCAGGAATCGTCGGCGGTTGGGAACGGCCACGGGGCGCGCGGGCTGAGCGTGGTCTTTGGCCCCTCTGCGGGCCCGTGGCTGCCTTTTTTCCTGCTGGCGGACGACGCGGCCTTCTTGGTGCCAGCTTTGCGCGTGGCCGGCTTGCTTGCGGCCTTTGTCGCCGGCGCTGCTTTTTTGGCCGCCGTTTTTTTGGGTGCCGTTTTTGCGGCTGTTTTCCTGGCAGCTGTCGCTTTTTTTGCTGCCGCTGCAGGCTTCTTTCTCGTCGTGGCGGTCTTTGCAGCTACCTTTTTTGCCGCTTTTTTGATTGTGGCTGGTGTCTTGGTCGACGCGGAGCCACTCTTCTTTTCCGTGGCTGGCACGGTGCTCTTGCTGGCTGTGGCCGTCTTTTTGGTTGCGGTTTTCTTGCTGGTCGCTTTCTTGCTGGTGGTCGCCATGCATGTCCTCTTTGTGCAGCGGATCAGGGAGCCCGGCTTGTTCTGCCTCTGCGGCCAGATGGGCGCATCATCGGCCGTTTGCGTTGCGCCGGCCTGCCTGGGCGGTGGTGACTGAGAGGCTGAGAACAAATCCCTCATGCCCGCTTTGACCGTCACAATCCGCCCACTCGGCGTTGCAAATGCTCGCCATAGCCCGAGCTATGCCTGCGCTTTGCGCCTTGATTGGGCAAATTCTGACGGCCCTTTCGGGAGCGATCAATTTATTCTCAGCCTCTGAGATGCGTCTGACACGTGGCCGGGGGATGCGTGAAGCAGGCCGCCTATCCGGCTCGCGGCAAACGCGCTCTATTATCGCCATGCTGGTGCGTTTTGCAAGATGAATGACACTTGCCTTGCGTGGCATCGGCTGCCTGGGTCAGCCAGGGGCGTCCTTTCCGTCGCTGCGCCGGGTTGGCGCGGGCGCGCGGCCCGCGATGGGGAAACGGCTGGCGGGCCAGCCAAGCAGCCGGCGCAGCTCATGCCAGTCAAATTCGGGGCCCGGGTCGTGCTTGCGGCCCGGCGCGATGTGCTCGTGCCCGACGATGGCCGAGATGGGGTATGCACCGGCCAGGGCGGCGCACAGCGACGCCAGGGTGCTGTACTGTGACGGCTCGAACAGCCCGCCTTCCAGTCCCTCCAGCTCGATCCCGATGGAAAAATCGTTGCAGTTGTCGCGCCCGCGATAGTGTGACGTTCCCGCGTGCCACGCGCGCTGGTCGCAGTCGACAAACTGCCACAGCTGGCCACTGCGCTCAATGTAGAAATGCGCCGAGACCTGCAGCCCCTGGATTTGCCGGAAGTATGGATGCGCGCTCCAGTCCAGCGTGTTCGTGAACAGCGCCTGGACGTGGCCGGTGCCGAACTGTCCCGGCGGCAGGCTGATTGAGTGGACGACGATCAGCGAGACGCCAAGCCCGGCAGGCCGCGGGCCAAAGTTGGGCGATGGCAGCCGGCGTGCCGGTCGGTACCAGCCGCCCAGCCAGTCGGCGCGGCTCACGCGCGGGCCGGCCCGCGGCCGTTGCTGGCAGCGGGCGTGATGTGCAGCCGTTGCAGGCGGTATTGCAGTTGCCGCCTGCTGAGCTGTAACGCGGCTGCCGCGGCGTCCAAATCGCCACTGGCGTTGCCCAGCTGCGCCATCAGGATGCGCCTTTCCTGGGCGTCCATCCAGGCAGCGAGCGTCGTGATCTCCCCGGCTCGGACCAAAGCCGGCTGCGGCAGTGCCGGCGCGTCTACCGCTGCGACGGCGGCTGCTGCTGGCGGTTGCGGCGTGGTGCTGTCCAGCGATTCCAGCGCGCTGCTGCCCAGCGCCACGAAACGGTGCAGCAGGTTTTCCAGCTCACGTACGTTGCCCCTGAGCTGGGCCCGGGCAAGCCGGTTCAGTTGCTCGTCGTTGAGGTGTGTGGGCGAGGTCTGCGCCTGCGCGGCAATGCGCTGCAGGAGCGCGCGCGCGATGTCGGGGATGTCGGTGCGGCGCTCGCGCAACGGCGGGATGTTCAGGCCGATGACGTTCAATCGGTAGTACAGGTCTTCGCGGAACCGGCCGGCGGCGACTTCGGCCGCCAGGTCCTTGTGCGTGGCGCTGACCAGCCGCACGTCGACGGCATGCTCGGTCGTTGCGCCCAGCGGGCGGATCTTGCGCTCCTGTATGGCGCGCAGCAGCTTGGCCTGCATGGCGCGCGGCAGGTCGCCGATCTCGTCCAGGAACAGCGTCCCGGCGGTGGCTGCCTGGAAGAACCCCTTGCGGTCCTGCGTGGCGCCGGTATACGACCCCTTGCGCGCGCCGAAGAATTCGGCCTCGAGCAGGTTCTCGGGGATGGCGCTGCAGTTGACCGGGATGAACGGACCATCGCTGCGGTGGCTGCACGCGTGCACGGCCCGCGCCACCAGTTCCTTGCCCGTGCCGGATTCACCATGGATGAGGATCGGTGCCATGCTGGGCGCAACCTGCACGATGCGTTTCTTGACCGCGCGCATGGGCTCGGAGTTGCCCACCAGTTGCGCCAGCGTCTTCTGCCCGGCCACCGCGGGCGCGGCGATGGGCGCGGCCTCGGTCGCCTGTTGCATGGCGGTTGCCGGCTGGGGCGTTGCTTGCAGCGCGTCGCGGATGGCGCTGCGGAACTGCTCCAGGTTGACCGGTTTGGTCAGGTAGTCAAAGGCACCGTACTTGAGCGCTTCAACGGCATTCTCAGCCGATCCGTACGCCGTGATGACGATACTGCGCTCGCTGCGCTCGCCGTCGGCCAGCATGCGCAGCAGGTCCAGGCCCAGGCCATCGGGCAGGCGCATGTCGGTGAGCACCAGATCAAAGGGCTGCTGCTCCAGGAGCGCGCGCGCCTGCACCACGGTGCCCGCGGTCTCCACGCTGTGGCCTTCGCGCAGCAGCGTCAATTCATAGAGCGTGCGCAGGTCCGGCTCGTCGTCTATGACCAGTATGTCTGCCATGGCCGCCGGTCAGCCCGCGCAGCGGCGCCGCTGGCACGCCCGCTTTTGTGGAGTCAATGAAGTCACTCGAACATTGTCGCAAAACCCGCGGCCGCCAGCGTGGCCGGGGTGGCCTGCGCCCGGCGGAAGCGGACCTCGAATTCATTGCCGGTGGCCACGCGGTTGCGGTGGCGGCGGGTGGTGCGATCGTAGGAAATGGTTGCTTCATGCTGTTCGCACAGCTGCCGGCATATGAACAGGCCGAGTCCGCTGGAGCGGCTTTCGGAAGAAAAGAAGGGTTCGAACAGGTGGCGTTGGACCGCCGCTTCCATGGGCGCGCCGTCGCTCCAGACCAACAGCATGGTTGGGCGATACGCCGATGTGCTGGAGACCACCTGGATGGCGCCTTGCCGGTCGCTGGCGTATCGCGCCGCGTTGTCCAGCAGGTTGACCAGCAGGCGGCGCAGGTGATCGCGTACGAACTGGATGCGCGTATCGCCGGCTTGCAGCGTCAGCGCCAGGCGCAACCCCACCCGGTTCTGCTGACTCCATTCGGCACAAAAATCCTCGACCTCGTGATCTAGGATCAGCGTTTGCGACTCGATGGGGTTGACCTGCACGCGGGAAACGTCCAGGATGTCATCGACGATGCGCTCCAGCCGCCGTGCGTTGTGCGCAACGATGGCGCGCATGCGCTCCTGCGCTTCCGGCTCCAGGTCTTCGTCCAGCAGTGCATTGGCCTGGCTGATCGCGGCCAGGGGGTTGCGCAGCTCGTGCGCCACCGCGGCCGACATGCGTCCCATGGACGCCAGTTTCTCGGCACGCATCTGGGCTTCTATGGCGCGCAGGTCTTGCAGGAACATCACGCACAGCCCCGGTGTTTGCGCATCGATGGGCGGTGTTCGCTCGGTGCGCACCAGCATTCGTGACGCGGTGCTGCCCTGCCATTGAACGTCGACGATCTTGCGCGTCAGCGGCTCGCCGGCCAGCGTGTCCTTGGCGATGTCGGCCAGCTGCGTCCACGAGGGGCGGCCCGACAACGAAAACTGGCTGGCCGTGATTTCCTGATCCGAGCCCAGGAGCTCGCGTGCCGCCGGGTTGGCCGAGCGCACCACCAGCCCGGAATCCACGATCAGGACGCCGTCGCTCATGGCCTCGATGACCAGGTTGTTGACCAGCGTCTGCAGCTGCGCCTGGCTCCTGCTGGCATCGGCGGATTTTTGCTCGCGCACCGTACGCTGCACCAGGTGATTGATCAGCCAGGCCAGCGCCAGCAGCCCGGCGCCGGTGACGCCGGCCTGGAACAGCACCGAGGCATGCAGCCACGGCGTGGTCTGCTCCGTGGCATACGCCGCGCCGATGACGAGCAGCGCAGCCAGCGCCGCAGTGCCCAGTGCCAGCGCGCGCGACCCCAGCACGGCCGCCGTCAGGACCGGCAGCACCAGCAGCGGTGCGTAGTTGATTCCGGCCAGCTGGACCAGCAGCAGTGCGCCAAAGTAGAGCAAGTCAACGCCGCAACTGTGAAGCCAGTGCCAGCCCAGCGGCTGGCTCCTGATCCGGTGCGGCGTCAGCAGGCGCGTGGCCAGCGTTGCCATGAGATAGGCAATGCTGGCCCAGAGCGTCCAGCCCGGCATGTTCTCCGCCAGGCGATCGGCCGTGGTGTGCGTGGCGACAATCGCGACGGCGAGCAGGATGCGCGCCATCATGAGCATGCTCCACAGGCGCGCCGCGCTGTTGGACGCTGCTGCCCGCGCGTCGTTGCCGCGCCAGTAAGCGGAAGGCGAGTCAGTCATGGGGGCTTGTGTCTCTGGGGGATTGTTTGGGTGGCGCGCCAATCCGTTTCCGTGTGGCGTGCCGCTGCGTTGTCATCCGGCCATGTCAGCTGCCTTCGGCCTGGCGCTGATGCGCCGCGCAGCAGTAGCTGCCGTTGCGCCCCGCCACGCTGGTGCTGCGCGGGACATGGACGCCACAATGGGCACAGGCAACCATGGCCTCGGTTTCCAGTTTCTTTTGCTGTGCATCGGCGCGGCTGATCTTGCGTCCCCGCCGCCACAGCCAGACGCCAAACAGGATCGCCAGCAGGACGACCAGCGGTTTCATGACACCCGCCCCAGCAGGACTTCAAGCACGAAGCGGGAGCCGGCGTAGCCCAGCAGCAGCAGCGCGGCACCGGCGTACAGCATGTGGACGGCGCGGCGGCCGCGCCAGCCAAAGCGCCACCGCCCCAGCAGCAGCATGGCAAAAATCAGCCAGGACAGCACGGTAAATACATGCGTATGGTCCCAGCGCCAGCCGCCGGTGGACGCGCCGTACAGATGCTCGCTGAAGACGATGCCGGCGAGCACGGTCAGCGTCAGCAGGACGAAGCCCGCAATGACCAGCCGGAACATGATGCGCTCAAGCTTGAGCAGGGGCAGGCCCGGGGTCGTGCTGGCGGGGGCGCTGCGCAGCCGGCGCTCCGTGTGGATGAGCAGCCAGCCGTGCGCAACGGCAGCGGCAAACAGGCCGTACGCGGACAGCCCCAGCGCCCAGTGCACCGGCAGCCATGGCGACGACGTTGCCGGCAGCTGCGGCCCGGGGTAAATCAGCGCCAGGATGACCACCGCCGAGCCAAAGCCGCCCAGCGCCCAGCGCGCCGGCATGCCGGGAACGAGGTGGGTCTCGGCGATGTACACGGTCAGGACCAGCCACACCGTGATTGAAAGCGCCTGGGCAAACCCGAAATGCGAGGGGTCGATGACCAGTGATCGCACGATCAGCACGCCGTGCAGCAGCCAGGCCAGAACCAGCAACCGGTACGCGAGGACCGCGTTCAGGGACCGGGTCAGCAGGACCGGAATGGCGTAGACGATGGCTACGGTAATTCCGAGGGCCCAGCTGAAAGGTGACGCACTGGCTAAAATCATCGGAACAGTTTAGCCCAGCGCATCGCTCTGTAACTGATTGCAGATACTAACGAAGCACGGGTCCCGTTGCTGCGGCTTGCCACGGCAGTTCCCTGTCCGGCCCACTGTCTGTTCATTTCATGACTTCTGCTCTTACCGACAAACTTTCACGACTGGTCAAAAAGGTCAGCGGCCAGGCGCGCATCACCGAGTCCAACGTCCAGGACATGCTGCGCGAGGTGCGCATGGCCCTGCTGGAAGCGGACGTTGCGCTGCCCGTGGTGCGTGATTTTACGGCGCGCGTGAAGGCCAAGGCGCTCGGCCAGGACGTCATGGGCAGCCTCAAGCCCGGCGAGGTCCTGGTGGGCATCGTCAACCGCGAGCTGGCGGCCACCATGAGCGATGGCGTCTCGGACCTCAACCTGGCGGCGCAGCCGCCGGCTGTGGTGCTGATGGCGGGCCTGCAGGGGGCGGGCAAGACCACCACCACGGCCAAGCTGGCACGCTACCTGATACAGAAGCGCAAGAAGAAGGTGCTGACGGTATCCGGCGACGTATACCGGCCGGCGGCCATAGAGCAGCTCAAGGTGGTGACGGCGCAGGCAGGCGCCGACTGGTTTCCATCCGAGACGGGGCAGGAGCCGGTGGCCATCGCCAAGGCAGCGCTGGATCATGCCCGGCGGCATTTCCATGACGTGCTCATTGTTGACACGGCCGGCCGGCTGGCGATTGACGAGGCCATGATGCAGGAGATCCGGGCACTGCACGAGGCGCTGGACCCGGTGGAGACCCTGTTCGTGGTCGATGCCATGCAGGGGCAGGACGCGGCCAACACGGCCAGGGCGTTCAAGGAGGCGCTGCCGCTCACCGGCATCGTGCTGACCAAGATGGACGGCGACTCGCGGGGCGGCGCGGCGCTGTCGGTGCGCCAGATCACCGGGGCGCCCATCAAGTTCGCCGGCCTGTCCGAAAAGATCGACGGGCTGGAGCTTTTTGACGCCGAACGCCATGCGGGCCGCATCCTGGGCATGGGTGACGTGGTGGCGCTGGTCGAGCAGGTGGCGGGCAGCGTCGATGCGGACGCGGCCAGGAAGCTGGCCGACAAGGTCCGCAAGGGTCACTTTGACCTGGAGGATTTTTTGGCCCAGTTGCAGCAGATGAAGCAGATGGGCGGCCTGGGCAGCCTGCTGGAGAAACTGCCGACGCAGATGGCAGCCGGCGCTTCCGAGGACGACCTGCAGCGCGCCGAGCGCGACATCCGGCGCAAGGAGGGCATCATCAACAGCATGACGCCGCTGGAGCGGCGCAAGCCCGAGCTGCTCAAGGCCAGCCGCAAGCGCCGCATTGCCGCAGGCGCTGGCGTGCAGGTGCAGGAAGTCAACCGCATGCTGCGCGAGTTCGAGCAAATGCGTGGCATGATGAAGAAGATGAAGGGCGGCGCACTGCGCAAGATGATGCAGGGCATGGGCGGCATGAAGGGCATGGCCGGCCTCATGGGCGGGGGTGGGCTGCCACCCGGCCTGCGGCGCTGAATGATGTTGCTGGCGCCGCCACCCGGGCCGGTCGCGACCGGCCTCCTTGCAGGGAGTGGTGATGGAACAGAAGATTGATGATCTCAAGAGCACCGGGCTGAAGGTGACGGTGCCGCGCCTGAAGATCCTGGAGATTTTCGAGAAGTCCGCCGAACGCCACCTGACAGCAGAAGACGTCTACCGTGCGCTCATTGCCGAGGACTCGGACATTGGACTGGCCACGGTGTACCGGGTGCTTGCGCAGTTTGAGCAGTCCGGGCTGCTCACGCGCCATTATTTCGAGCCGTCCAAGGCGGTGTACGAGCTCAGCGACGAGGAACACCACGACCACCTGATTTGCCTGGACTGTGGGCGTGTCGAGGAGTTTTTTGACGCCGAGATCGAAAAGCGCAAGGACGCGGTGGCCAAGTCCAGGGGCTTTGAAATCGAAGACCACGTCCTGAGCCTGTACGCGCGCTGCGTCAAGAAAGACTGCCCGCACCAGCCCAAGAAGGGGATTGGGGGAAAGCGGGGCTGACGCGGGCGGCGCCACCCCGCCGCACGCTCGGCGCTGCGATCACCTTGCCGTCCGTCCGGTCTTCTTCCGGACTTACCATGGGCAGCAAAGGCAAGAGGGGAGACGGACATGCAAGGCAAGGTCACGGCCGGCGCGCTGCTCGAGCACCAGCATCGCGCCATAGACGCAGGGATACGGCCGGTGCTTGAAGGCGGCGGCAGCCTGCCCGCCCTGCATGAAGCGCTGCAACTGCTGCGCCTGCACCTGTTCCTGGAAGAGGAAATCTTGTTTCCCATGCTCGAACAGCACGGCATCACGATGCCGGTCTTTGTCATGAAGCGCGAGCACGGGCAGATGTGGCCGGTACTGGCTGCGCTGCTGCAGGCCTGTGAGGCGGGCGCCGAGCCGGCCGCACTGCGCGCGGATTGCGACGAACTGTTCAAGCTCCTGCAGATCCACAACGTCAAGGAAGAGCAGGTGGTCTATACCGCTGCGGACGACCTGGCGGCGCAGGGGCTGCATGAGCCGCTGCTGGCGACGCTGGACGCCACCGTTGACGTGCCGCAGACGTGGTCCTGCGCCATGGCGCCGCGCTGAGGCGCGGCGCCGCTCAGGCCGCCGCGCCAGACGCCAGGCGGGCGGTATCCGGATGCGGGTAGTGCTGCGCCAGGACCGCGCAGACCATGAGCTGAATCTGGTGGAAGACCAGGAGCGGCAGCAGCATGGGCCCGATGGCCGCGGCGCCAAAGAGGACGCCGGCCATGGGGACGCCGGTGGCCAAGCTTTTCTTGGAGCCGCAAAAGACGATGGTCACCTCGTCGGCCCGGTTGAATCCGCAGTTGACCGCTTATTTTCTTTGGCAGCTATTTGTTATTGCTCGAGTTTTTGCGTTTTTCAATGTCCACCCACCAGGTGAAGGCGCTATGCGCCTGATCGCACAGCGCTGGACGCGCCATGCTGCGTTGCTCCGCCTTGCAGACAGAAGTAGTCTGCGGCGTTGTCGCGTCTTGCCTGACACGCCCATCGCAGCACGCTCAGGCGCATCCTACAGCGGAATCTAGGTTGAATCCCAGGTGCCTTGTTGACCACGTGTTGCTTGCCAGCACGATGGCAAGCAGCGCGCAGCAGACGACCACCAGCCAGGCCTGTGCGCTCGTGCTGGTGCCTTGCCACAGGCCGCCGATCACGGATGCGCTGAATGCCGTATAGACCACGAGCAGGATGGAGCCCCGGTCCACGCTGCCGACCAGCCGGGAGTGCCGGCCAGGTAGCCGGCAAGCAGGGGCCGCATGACGTGGCCGACGACAAAGGGGAGCAGGATCTGCACGCTGATCTTACAGATCGACGTGAGCAGCGCGCCGCCACCCAGTGCGGATGTGTCGGCGCCGAGAATGAGCTGCGGCAGCACCGGCGTGATGATGATGCCGACCATGCTGGACGCCGATGCGGCGCAGACCGCCGCAGGGATGTTCCCCCGTGCAATCGACGTGAACGCAATGGCCGATTGCACCGTGCCGGGCAGCACGCACAGATAGATCACGCCGGCAGCCAGCCCCCGCCCGAGCAGCGGCACCGGTGCCGGGTACGCGATCCAGCCCAGGAGCGGAAAGACCACGAAGGTCCAGGCAAAGATGAGGATGTGCAGCCGCCAGTGCATGGCGCCCGCGACGATGGCCTGGCGCGAGAGCTTGGCGCCGTGCAGGAAAAACAGCAGCGCGATGGCAGCGGTGGTCAGCCAGCGAAAGAACACGGCGCCCGGCCCCTGCTTGCGCCGTGCGCGCAGGGAGCGCCTGTGCCGCAGGTCAGAACGCGGGGACGATGGCGCCCTTGTACTGTTCCAGGATGTGCTCGCGCACGGCGTCGGACTGGAGCGCCTGCACCAGCTTGGCCAGCGCCGGGTTGTCCTTGTTGGCGGCCGTGGTTGCCACGAGGTTGGCGTACGGGGACTCCTCGTCCTCGATGAACAGCGCGTCTTCGGTGGGGTTCAGGCCTGCTTCAAGCGCATAGTTGGTGTTGATCAAAGCCAGGTCCACGTCTGGCAGGATGCGCGGCAGCGTGGCGGCTTCCAGCTCCTTGAACTTGAGCTTCCTGGGGTTCTCGGCCACGTCGCGCGCCGTCGCCAGGATGTTGTCCGGGTCCTTGAGCTTGATCAGCCCCTGGTTTTGCAGCAGCAGCAGGGCGCGGGCGCCGTTGGACGGGTCGTTGGGCAGCGCCACCAGCGCGCCGTCCTTCAAGTCCTTTATGTCCGATATTTTTTGCGAGTAGGCGCCAAAGGGCTCCACGTGCACCAGCCCGACCGACACCAGCTCGCTGCCGTGTTCCTTGTTGAACGAGTCCATGTACGGTTTGTGCTGGAAGAAGTTGCTGTCTATCTGCCCGTCTATGACCTGCTGGTTGGGCTGCACGTAGTCGGTGAACACCTTGATGTCCAGGTCCACGCCTTCGGCAGCCAGGCCCGGTTTCACGAATTCCAGCAGCTCGGCATGCGGCACGGGCGTGGCCGCCACGGACAGGGTTTCGGCCTGCGCGCCGGCGCCGAACGCAACGGTGCCAAGCGCGACGACAAGGGCGGTTAATTTTTTGAGCATATGCGTCCTTATGCGACTCTGATTGAAGAAAGTTGTTCATTATCCCAGATCAATGTCGCGACGCAGCATCGATGCAGAAGTCAAGCGAATAGGCCGGTCCAGCGTCCAGCGAGTAAGCCGTCCAGCGTCCAGCGAATAGGGCGTCCAGCGTTCAACGCTTGACGCTCAACCTCCCTATCGGCCAGAGGGCTGGCCTCCCACAAGACCGTCGTGCACCTCGCTCCTGTGGAGCGACGCCCCGTCGCGATTCCCCGCCCCACCCACACCGCCGCATCCAACAACAACCGGCGCACCAAGGCATCCAGCGAGTCCGGATGACCGATGACGTCGGCCCTTGCAGGACCTTGATGAAAGCCGCCTGCGGCGGCTGATGAAGGTTTGGCGTCAAGTGTTCAGCGTCCAGCGTGTCCCCACCACGCTCAACCTCCCCATCATGGCGGCGCAGCCGCAGTCATTGCCGCCGCACAGCGGCGCGGTCATCGTCATGGGCGCTCAACGCTCAACGTTCAACGCTCAACGCTCAACGTTCAACGCTCAACGTTCAACGCTCAACGCTCAACGCTCAACGCTCAACGCTCAACGCTCAACGCTCAACGCTCAACGCTCAACGCCCAACGCA
>Ga0265293_10001294_pt1 | contig 54871 bp, 47 predicted proteins | sample Munlanlewell138R_FD_192505 | JGI IMG/M metagenome (GOLD analysis project Ga0265293, IMG submission 192505) | Leachate microbial communities from a municipal landfill in Southern Ontario, Canada - Leachate well 138R | ecosystem: Engineered > Solid waste > Landfill > Unclassified | place: Canada... | reverse complement strand
ATATCTAGATGCAAATATGAGTAAGTTTAATCTAGAAGCACAAAGTTCCATCGCTTATGAAGAGGAAAAAACTTTGAAATTAGCAGAGACTATAAAGCAGATCAAAGGAAATAACTTAGTTAGACTCGAAAATGATTTTACTCTTTATTAGGAAGTGAAGTTTTGTTAGATTAGTGAAAAATATCTTTTTTTTAAACAATTCTACTAAAGAAGAATCAAAATCTTTAAAGATATATATACTAAACTAGCAATATTTAAGAGCCGACATTCAGTCGCTTATTAATCATTTTTTTGTATAATCGCCACAATTTAATAAAAGGACACTACACCCATGGAAATTATAGGTCAATTATTACCGTTTGTTTTTCTAATAGCAATCATGTATTTTGTAATCATCCGCCCACAACAAAAAGAGGCTAAAGCTAGAAAAGAGATGATAGAAGCTCTACAAAAAGGCGATAAAGTCGTTACTAATGGCGGTTTTATAGTAGTTATTCATAAAGTTGAAGAGAAATTTTTAAGTGTTAAGATGAATGATGATGTAATCACTAAAATAGCAAGAGACGCAATCGCAAGAAAGTATGAGGATGAAGCTTAATTACCGCACAGTAATCTTTGCTGTTGCAATAGTGTTTGGGATCTTCTTTTCAGCTCCTTCCCTTCTGCAACTTCAAGATGGAAAAAAAATAACCTTAGGGCTAGATCTACAAGGTGGTTTGCATCTTCTTTTGGGTGTTAAAACCGAAGAAGCTACGAAGTCTCGAGTAAAATCAATAGCGGCTAGTATAAAGCACTATACTCAAAGAGAAGATATCTTAGTTGATGCTCTTACTTTTGATGAGTCATCTATCACATTTTCACTTCTTGATATCGATGATGTTAAACGTGTAAAAAACTACTTAAAAGATACAACCGGAATTAGTATAGATGTAAATGGTGAATCTTTTTTACTAGAACTTACTCCCCCAGAGGTCATAAGAACGCAAAAACAAGCTGTAGATCAAGCTATTGAGACTATAAGAAACAGACTAGATCAGTTTGGCTTGGCTGAGCCTGAAGTAGCTCGTCAAGGGGATGAAAAAATCCTTGTTCAACTAGCTGGTATCAAAACGCAAGAAGATGAGCAAAGAGCTAGAGAGCTTATATCTCGTGCTGCAAAACTTGAACTTATGGCAGTTGATGAAGATAGAGCAGCAAGAGTTCAAAACATGAGCCATGCAGATGCGGCAGCTTATGGTGATGTTATTTTGGATGATGTTAAAAATCCTGATATTAAGTATCTTGTCCGTGAGATTCCAATCCTTGATGGTGGAATGTTAACAGATGCATCTATGGGATTTGATCAAAATAACAGACCACTTATTAACTTTAAGTTAAATGCTGAGGGTGCTGAAATCTTTGGAGATTTTACAGGTAGAAGTGTTGGAAAAAGACTAGCAGTTGTGCTTGATGGCAAAGTTTACTCTGCTCCAAATATCAATGAAAGAATTGGTGGGGGCTCAGGGCAAATCTCTGGAAGCTACACAGTAGAAGAAGCAAAAGATCTATCTATCGCTCTACGTTCAGGTGCACTTTTAGCTCCGATATATGTTATGGAAAAACGTTCAGTAGGACCTAGTTTGGGAGCTGATAGTATAGAAGCTAGTATGATTGCACTTATAGGTGGATTTGTCTTAGTCGTACTTTTTATGATGCTTTACTATAGAGCCGCTGGTGTTGTTGCAAATATTGCACTTATTGCTAACTTATTTATTATTTTAGCGGTTATGAGTCTTTTTGGTGCGACTCTAACTCTTCCTGGTATGGCTGGGATCGTTTTGACTGTTGGTATGGCAGTTGATGCCAATGTTATCATCACAGAGAGGATACGAGAGCTTCTGCTTGAGGGTAAATCTATCCATAAAGCCATAGAAGAGGGCTATGCAAATGCTGTAAGAGCTATACTTGATGCCAACGTTACTACGCTAATCGCAGCAGTTGTTCTATACGCTTATGGAACTGGTGCTATAAAAGGTTTTGCTGTAACTATTAGCATTGGTATTTTAGCATCGATGTTAACAGCAATTTTAGGTACTCATGGAATATACCAACTCCTAGAGTCTAGAATACAAAAGAGCAAAAACAACAGATTTTGGTTTGGAATAAGGGAGTCAAAATGACTCTAGTTAGGAAAATATATGGAATTTTTTAAATATACAAGACCACTTAACTTTATGGGTAAGTCAAAGCTAGCTTTGGCTATATCTGTATTTATGTTGTTAGCGTCTTTTGTACTTCTCATGACAAAAGGTCTAAACTATGGAGTTGACTTTGCTGGTGGAACAATTGTTCAGGTAAAGTACAACACAGAAGCACCAATAGATGAGATGCGAGAAAAACTAAAGTCAAACGAGCTTTTTGATGGTGCATCTATCACAAAATTTGGTACGGCTGATGAAGTAGTTATCCGAATGAAGAGTGCCACTAGTAGTATCACTGTAGATATCGGAGATGTAACTCGCGAAGCATTAGTTGGAACTGGCGAGTATGAGATAAGAAGAGTAGATATAGTTGGACCAAAGGTTGGTAATGAGCTAAAAGAGAAGGGGATAATGTCTTTAGTTCTAGCTACCATTGGGATACTCATCTACGTTGCTTTTAGATTTGAGTGGCGTTTTGCTGTTGCATCTATACTAGCACTTACTCACGACATTATTATAGCTCTTGGGGCTATTGCACTTGTTGGACTAGATGTAAATCTTGATGTTTTAGCTGCACTTTTAACACTGCTTGGGTACTCGCTAAACGATACTATCATCGTCTTTGACCGTATTAGAGAAAATGTAACGGGAAGTAAAAATACAGAGCTTAGTGAAGTGATCAATGAGTCAGTTACAAGAACACTTGCAAGAACAACACTAACTTCACTTACAACTTTCTTTGTGGTCTTTATGCTCTTTATGTTTGGTGGAGAGATTATCCACGCCTTTGCATTTACTCTTTTAGTTGGTGTGGTAATCGGTACTTACTCGTCTATTTTTGTAGCATCACCTATACTTTTATGGTTTGGCTTTGATATAAAAGCTTATCATGTAAAACTAGCTGATAAATCAAAAAGAGAATTAGAAAAACAAAAAATGCGTGATCAGTTTGAATCAGGAGTGATGTAAAAACTCACTTCAAACTACAACTTGACTCATATTTGACATGAGTCAGGTGATACCTTCATCAAAAATAGGTTAATCTCTTAGACTCAAGAAGCAAGCTTATTCAGTCACTACTTAAGTTTTTTTTTGTATAATCACTCAATTTTAGTGTAAAGAATTTTGGTTAAAGGATTGTGATGGATTGGGGTAAAGTAATATATGTATTTTTCTCGTTGATGAGTTTGACATCTATAGCGGGGTTTTTATACGAACATAGTGCAGTAGCACTTTTTGTCGCGGCTAGTCTGAATCTAGTATCAACGGTACTAAAAATAGGTGTTAGAAACTTGCTCTCAGCAGAGCTTTTAGCATCATCACTTGTGGCTGATTTGCATCTTATACCAGCTTTTATCTACTTAGAAGTTGTTGGAAATTTAGAGTGGGCTATAGCACTAACTATTGGTGCATTAATTGCAAATCTTTTTTCTGTTGGACTTGTTTATATAGAGAGTTCCAAAACACACGAAGAATATTAACTTAGGAACTTTTTTTGGATTACAACTTTAAGATTATTGAGAAAACATGGCAAGATTTTTGGGCTAAAAATGATAGTTTTGAACCTAGCGAAGACTTCACAAAAAAGAAAAAATACATATTGAGCATGTTTCCATTTCCAAGTGGAAGACTTCATATGGGACATGTTAGAAACTACTCTATTAGTGATGCACTTGCTAGATACTATCGTCAACAAAACTTCAATGTCCTTCATCCTATAGGCTTTGATAGCTTTGGAATGCCAGCTGAAAATGCAGCTATAAAAAACAACGCAGATCCAAAAGAGTGGACTTATAACAATATAGACTATATGAGGGGTGAGTTTAAAGCTTTAGGCTTTTCTTTTTCAAAAAATAGAGAGTTTGCAACGAGTGATGAACTCTACACTAAGTTTGAACAAGGCTTTATAATTGATATGTACGAAAAAGGCTTAATGTACAGTCAAAAAGGGCTACTAAACTGGTGTCCCAATGATCAAACAGTCTTGGCAAATGAGCAAGTGATCGATGGATGTTGCTGGAGATGTGATACTCCTATAGTAAAAAAAGATATGAATCAGTACTACTTTAAGATAAGTGAGTATAGCGATGAACTTTTAGACTCTTTAAAAAATCTAGAGGGTGGTTGGCCAAAACAAGTTTTGACTATGCAAGAGAACTGGATAGGAAAGTCAAATGGTTTGGCTTTTGATCTGTTTTTTGGTTCTGCTTCTAAAGAAAAACTAAACAACACATTTGACTCTTTTGATGTGTTTACAACTCGCCCAGATACAATTTATGGTGTAACATATACAGCTCTAGCACCTGAACACAAAATTGTCACTTACATGATAGAAAACTCTCTTTTAAGCGATGAAGTAGTCGCTAAAATAGATGCGATGAAAAAGACATCTTCCATAGATAGACAAAAAGAAAAATCTGGTGTAGCACTAAACATTAGTGTAATTCATCCACTTACAAAAAAAGAGATTCCAGTTTGGGTTGCTAACTTTGTTTTGATGGATTATGGAAGCGGTGCTGTTATGGCAGTTCCAGCTCACGATGAGAGGGATTTTGATTTTGCTAAGAAGTATAACTTAAATATAAAGTCAGTCATTAAACCATTTGCTGGAGATGTGAAAGTTGACTCAGCATTTACAGAAGTGGGAGAGCTTTTTAACTCTGGATCTTTTGACGGACAAAACTCTCAAGAGTCTCAAAAAGAGATTATAAAATACTTTGAAGATTCAAAAATGGGTCAAAAAACAACTAACTATAAACTCAAAGATTGGGGAGTGAGTCGTCAGAGATATTGGGGCGCTCCTATTCCTTTTGTGCATTGTGACTCGTGTGGTTTAGTAATGGAGAAAAAAGAAAATCTCCCTATAGCACTTCCAAAAGATGCAGAGATAACAGGTGAGGGTAATCCTCTTGAGAGACACCCCACTTGGAAATATTGCAAGTGTCCAAAGTGTAGTAAAGATGCTACAAGAGAGACAGATACAATGGATACTTTTGTTGAGTCTTCATGGTATTTTTTACGTTTTTGTGCCTCAGAGAGTAACTGGAAAGATGAAGCTTTTTCAAAAGAGCAGATCTCTTACTGGATGGGAGTTGATCAATATATTGGCGGAATAGAACACGCGATACTTCATCTTTTATATGCAAGATTTTTTACAAAAGTATTTCGAGATCTAGGCTACTTAGATTTTGATGAGCCATTTGACAATCTCCTAACTCAAGGAATGGTTCTAAAAGATGGTGCAAAGATGTCAAAATCTAAAGGCAATACTGTAGATCCTGATGCCATTATAGAAAAATATGGTGCAGATACAGCAAGACTCTTTATACTCTTTGCAGCTCCTCCAACTCAAGAGCTAGAGTGGAATGATAATGCAGTCGAGGGTGCATATAGATTTATAAAAAGATTTTATGAGCGAAGTGTAAATGTAGTAAAGTGTAATACTATTCCTAAGATAGAGCACTCAACTCTTAGTAAAGAAGAAAAATTTGCAAGAGTAAAAGTCTATGAAGCACTTGTTCGAGCAAATGATGTTTACAATGAAAGACATACTTTTAACACACTTATAGCAGGGGTTATGGAAGCTTTAAACGCACTTAACTTACAGCAAAACAGTGATGTTTGGAGTGAAGCATACTGGATTCTTAGCTCAATTATGGAGCCAATTATTCCACATGTTTGTTATGAGATAAGCAGTAATTATTTTGGACTTGCTAACCTAAAGCCTCAAGTTGTCCTTGATGAAGTCTTTGTTTGCGACTCTATGATGCTAGGAGTATCCATAAATGGTAAAAGAAGAACTGAGATAGAAGTTAGTACAGATGCTAGCAATGAAGAGATAATTACTCTTGCAAAAGAGGCCGCATCAAAGTGGCTTGAAGATAAAGCCATAGTAAAAGAGATAGTAGTTCCTAAAAAACTTGTAAATATCGTAGTAAAAGGATAGTAGTGAGAATCTTATTGCCCTTTATCTTACTCTTAGTTATTAGTGGATGCGGATATACTCCAAGTTCAAAGTTTGCTCGCGAAGTAATGGGCGAGAAAATAAGTACTAGTATTAGCATATCTGCACAAGATCCTGAAAATACGGTTATCATTAAAGATGCAGTTGATGAGGCTATTATAGAGGTTTTTCACGCTTCACTAAGAAGTAGAGATGAGTCAGATACACATTTGGAAATCTCTATCTCAAACCCAACTTACTCACCTCTTGTTTATGATAAAGATGGTTTTATTATAGGTTATAAGATGAGATTAAATCTAAATATATTAAGACACCATAGTGGCGTAAGTAAGAGATATTCTCTTAATGGAACATATGATTTTTCAGTCTCTCCTAATGCTGTTGTAACTGACCAAGAGAGATTTGAAGCTATAAAATTTAGTGCTGCTAAGGCTATACGCTCTTTTGTTGCTAAGGTTTCAGCTGAAGGTGCAGCTGCTAAAAAAAAGAGTGAATCTAAGGAGTAGTTATGACAGTTGGGACGATTATAAAAAAGACTATTAAAAGACTGGATCTAGAAGGTAAGTTACTTACCCCTGATTTTTATGCTGATGCTTTTTGCAAGGAAGCTCAAAAGGCTGGAGTTGTATATGAAGATTGTGCCCATGTAGATAAATTCTCTAAAACTCTAAATCCAGAGTTCCAAAAAGAGTTAACACAGTATAGAATAACTACTATGGCTGAGTTAGCTAGGTTTTTAATCTCAAGGCTAAATAGAACAAAACCTACTATTTGTACAGAACTCTTAGACGCACAAAATACACTTATAAGAAGAATACTTCAAGTTGTAGAAGTTTTACATAATGCAGAAGCATCGGTGCTTGCAAAAGAGGGCATAAAGCTTTTAAATTCAAATCCAAGTACAACAGAATATGAACACTATAGACAACAATGGATAAATTTTATAACTACTTATGATGACTCTTTTTTAGAAAAACTAAAGTTATTCGCAAGTGTAGATAAAACGAACCTTAAAAAAACTATACAAAGTATAGACTTATCAAAGTTACACTCACAAGAAGGTTCACAACAAAAAGAGTTACAAAAAGTTGTATCTCTTTTGGTTTCATCTTTTGTTCCATCTATCGCATCTAGTGTAAATGAAAAAATTGCAGATTTGAGTAAAAGATTAAATGAAAACCCATCAATAATAGATAATTCAAGCATAGAAAATGAAGTGAAATCAATAATTATGCTTAGAATCGCATTAGATAAAAATAGCGTAAAAGAGATGTTAGCGTCTATAGATGGTGTTTTAGACAAGCTCTCTTTTAGACTAATTGAGATGATAGAACGCTCAGATGACTCAACATTAGAGATTCAAAAAATAAAAAAAGAGTTAGAGTCTTACAATGAAGATGCAGATACAAACTTTAGCATAGCTCATAAAAAACTCTTTATAATTGCTACTGCATTAGAAGAAAACACTCAACTCTTAAGTAGAGATCTTAAAAACCAAAATGGCGAAGTAAAGGTATTGAGTGAAAGAATAAGTAAACTTGAACTAGAGCTCCAAGAGGCGAAAAATGCTTCAAAAGAAGACTTTTTAACAAAACTTTTTAATAAACGAGCTTTAGATGAGCTTTTAAAAGTCAAAGAAGCAGAGTTTGAGAGATATGGGCACAATTTTAGTATTATAATGTTCGATCTTGACCACTTTAAAGATGTAAATGATAACTATGGGCACGAGGCTGGAGATGCAGTCCTTGGTGCTTTTGCAAAGATTCTTAAAAAAGAAGTGAGAAGTGTTGATATAGTTGGAAGATATGGAGGAGAAGAGTTTATAGCTCTTCTTAGTGAAACGGACACAGCAGGCGGAGTTGTTTTTGCCCAGAAGATAAGAGAACATGTTCAGAGGGCTAGATTTATGTATAGAGGTAAAAGAATAGAGGTGACGGTTAGTGCTGGAGTGAGTGAGAGAGTAAATCATACCTCTTTGCAAAACCTTATAAATTCTGCTGATGAGTATCTATATCAAGCTAAAAAAGATGGTCGCAATAGAGTTGCATCTAAAAAATAGTGCAGCTTCAAATATTTTTAGCTAAAAAACCTCTTTTTTATAACGAGATAGATTATACGCGTATGCCTCGTGTATATAAGAGTATAAAAGAGAAATTAGCAAATCCTAAAATAATACATCTTATTGGCACAAATGCCAAAGGTACGACAGGACGATTTCTTGCATCAGCACTCTATAAACGTGGCTTTAGTGTAGGTCACTACACATCTCCACACATCCTAGAGTTCAATGAGCGAGTCTGGTTAGATGGAAGTGATGCTAGTGATGAAGTATTGCAAGAGGCCCACACAAAACTACAAAATATTTTAAAAAAAGAAGACTCGGATGCACTCTCTTATTTTGAATATACAACTTTATTAGCAAGTATAGTTTTTAGTAGTTGTGAATATGTAGTAATGGAAGCAGGGCTAGGTGGGGAACACGATGCTACTGCTGTTTTTGATAAGTTTTTAACCTTAGTGACACCTATAGCTTATGATCATCAAGCATTTTTGGGAGAGAGTATAAAAGAGATTGCAACTACGAAACTTCGTGCTATACAAAATAGTGCTATTTTGGCTACGCAGAGCAGTGAAGTTTATAGTGTTGCAAAAGATCTCGCACTCAAGAATTCTTTGGATATTAGAAAATATCAAGAATATCTTGATACTGAGGATGAACAAAAGATACAAATAATAGCACAAGAGTTAAAGCTAGCTTCCTATCTTGTCGATAATCTATCACTTAGCATAGCAGCTTTAAAGTTTCTTGGCATCAAATATGCTACAGATGATTTTAATGGTGCTAGACTTTTTGGAAGACTAAGTAGATTAGACGATAACATCATAGTTGATGTTGGTCACAATCCTTTAGCTGCACAGGCTATAAAAGAAGCTCTTAGTCCTAAAAAATATGTTTTGGTTTACAACTCTTACAAAGATAAGGATCATGAGCAAATACTTAAGATCTTAAAGCCAATACTTAATAGTGTAGAACTTATAGACATAAATGATAACAGAGCACAGACATTTGAAGTACTTAAAAGAACTTTAAATGAATTAGAGATAAAATACACTAAGTTTAAAAGAGTTGACAAAGATACTTCTTATCTTGTTTTTGGCTCTTTTAGTGTCGTGGAAGCTTTTATTAAAAGTTATAAAGAGTGGAAAAATGAAATATGAATAATCACTTTACAATTACCATCAACGATGATAATGGCGTTAAACAGTTTAACTTGCATCAGATAGTTAAAAAGTTTTTATTGTACATAGTAATATCTATCGGCTTCGTATCTCTGACAGCGGTAGGTACGATTCTCTATCTAGATTACTCAGTTGATCAGATAGAACTAAAGCGACAAAATACTCAAATAGCATATGAAGAACTAAAAGACAAAAATATAGAACTTGATTTAAGTATGAAAGACACTCAGATGAGGCTTTTAACTAAGAAAAAAGAGCTCACTGAAGTTTCAGACTCTCTCTCTGAAATAGAGACACTTATAGGCTTAGCTCCAGTTGCAGATATGTCATTAAAAGAGAGAGTTAGCTTAACAAAGCTAAATTCTGAACATATGGCTACACTCTTACAATTTATTCCAAGTGGCTCTCCCATAGAATATAATGGCGTAACAAGTAAGTATGGCTATAGAGTTCATCCCACATTAAATAGAAAAGAATTCCACCGTGGTCTTGATATGAAAGCACCATTGAAAACACCTGTTTATGCTACAGCAGATGGAATAGTTGAATATTCTGGTCATCATGAAAAAAGTGGTTTTGGAAATCTTGTTATTATTCAACATAATTATGGATTTAAAACTTATTTTGCTCATTTAAACAGTGTTGTGATAAAATCGGGTAAATTTGTAAAAAAAGGTGATCTTATCGCATATACTGGCAACTCAGGAATGAGTAGTGGACCGCATTTACACTATGAGATAAGATTTGTTCAAAGAACAGTAAATCCATTTTATTTTGTAAAATGGAATGTACAAAATTATAAAACCATATTTGAAAAGGAAAATACAGTACCATGGCAATCTTTAATAACAGCGACAGCACACATCAAAATACCAAACCCGACGCAAACACTACCATCATCACAGCTGGCTCTACGATTAAAGGAGAAATGAATCTCTCTTGTAATTTATATGTAGATGGCGAATTTGAAGGAATTATACACTCTAAAAAAGAGGTAAATATCGGTAAAAACGGTCATATAAAAGGCGATGTAAACACTCAAAGACTAGTAGTTCAAGGCTATATAGAAGGAAGTGTAAACGCCCAAAGAGTAGAGATAAAAGCAGCAGGGAGAGTAAACGGAACTATAGAGTCAGCCGAACTTGTTATCGAAGCAAAAGGTGTATTTGAAGGAAGTAGCGTTGTAAAAGATGCAACACCAGCACCAACTCCACAAACATTAGAAATTAAAAAACAAGAACTTAAAGTATAAGAGTTAACTCTTTGCTTTAATAACTTCACAAAAACAAAATCCACTAGGAAATAGATGTCACAAAATAGACTCTTCGAGTACTTTAAAACCCAAAAAAAACAAGATTTAGAACTTTTAATATGTCAAGATGCAAAAGAAGCAGAGGCTCTTAGTAGTGTTGCAAAATTTTTCAACCGTGAAGTTATAGTTTTTCCAGATTTTCGTGCTAGTTTTGGGGATGACTTAAGAGTCTACACAGAAGAGTTACATCAGCTCTTTTTGGGGCTTAAAAAGTATTATGAAAAGAAGCAAAAACCTCTTGTTATATCTCCTTTAAAAACACTTTTATTTCCACTTCCAGAAGCTTCTTTACTTCAAACAAAAACCATAGAGTTTGGCTCTAGCATAGGGCTTAGTGAGTTTAAAGAAAAGATGCTCTTTTGGGGATATAATTTTGTAGATATGGTTCAAGTTCAAGGTGAGATCTCCTTTCGTGGTGATATTATTGATATCTACGCACCTGGATCTAAGCTTCCTGTTCGTATCTCTTTGTTTGATGAGACTATAGAGCAGATAAAGTATTTTGAGCTTGAATCTCAAAGAACACAAAAAGAAGAACTTGAGCAAATTGAGATAAGTCCAGCTTTTTACTCTTTGGATGAGCAGGGTTTTGATGAGCTTGATAAAAGAGTAAAATCAAGTGAGTTTGATTCTTTGGTTAAGGATATTTCATCTCTTGGGTTCTGGTATCTTGAAGATAAGGCTTCAAATTTTTTAACAAACAAAGTAGTCAAACTCTCACAAAACTTAGATGCACTCTTAGTAGATGCATATGCACTCAACAATCCAGTTCTGCCAAGAGAAGATTTTAACCTTGAAGCTTTAAGCTCTAGTGATGATTTTAGAGAGGTTGCAGTTACAGATCTGCATGCTCTGCTTAAAGTCCATAAAAACAAAAAAATAACTATCATAGCGGCAAATGAAGCTTTGATGAAGCAAGCAGGTCTTTTTAATCTTGGTGGTATTAAAGAAGTTTATGCACCATATATACTAAATATCGTCTCAAAAGATGAGCTGATTATCTCACTAAATAAGCCAGAGAAGATTAGAAGAAGAAGAAAAAGTTCCATCCTTCTAGATGACTTAAAGGCTGGAGATTATGTTGTTCATGAAGATTATGGTGTGGGAATATTTGAGAAGATTGAGCAGACAGAGATACTCGGTGGTGTTAAAGATTTTATAGTTATCAAATATGTTGGCGATGATAAGATACTTTTGCCAGTAGAGAACTTAGATTTTATAGATAGATATATCGCATCAGGTGGATCTGTTCCTATCTTAGACAAACTTGGCAAGGGAAGCTTCGGCAAACTAAAAGAGAAAGTCAAAAAGAGACTCTTGGAGATCGCAGGCGTGATAGTAAATACTGCTGCTGCTCGTGAGCTTATTAAAGCACCAAAGATCTTAATTGAGGAAGAAGATCTCATAGAGTTTCAAAAGCTCTCAGGATTTCTTTATACCGATGATCAAAATAGATCGGTTGAGGAGATACTCTCTCAAATGGCTTCTGGGCATATTATGGATAGACTTCTTAGTGGAGATGTGGGCTTTGGAAAAACTGAAGTAGCACTAAATACCATCTATGCAGCTTACAAGTCAGGCTTTCAATCAGCCTTTATAGTCCCTACAACACTGCTCTCAGCTCAGCACTTCAGATCTCTACATGAGAGATTTGAGACGCTTGGAATCAAGTATGCAAAACTAGATAGATTTGTAAGCTCAAAAGATAAAAACGCTATCATAAAAGGGCTTGCATCTGGCGAGATTGATACAGTGGTTGGAACTCATGCGCTCTTTGGTTTAGCTTTTAAAAATCTAGGTGTAGTTATCATTGATGAAGAGCATAAGTTTGGAGTAAAGCAAAAAGAGAAGATCAAAGAGATCTACCACAATGTGCATCTTCTCTCAATGAGTGCAACACCAATTCCTCGTTCACTAAATCAAGCACTGAGTTCTATAAAAACGATGAGTCAGCTACAGACTCCGCCGAGTGAGAGACAGGGCGTTAGAACTTTTGTTAAAGAGTATAATGAAAAGCTTATAAAAGAGGTCATTATGCGGGAACTTCGCCGTGGTGGACAAGTTTTTTATGTACATAATAGTATTGATCATATGCCTATAAAATTTGGAGAGCTAAAAGCGCTAATGCCAGATCTCAGAATGTTGATGCTTCACTCTAAGATCTCCGCGACACAGACTGAGAAAGAGTTACTTAAGTTTGAAGCAAAAGAGTATGATCTTATGATTGCCACTTCCATTATAGAATCAGGTATACATATGCCAAATGTAAACACTATGATAGTAGATGGTGCAGATAGATTTGGAATAGCAGACTTGCATCAGCTTCGTGGTCGCGTTGGTCGTGGACATAGTGAGGGGTTTGCTTACTTTATAGTCCAAAATAAAGAGAACCTAACAGATGAAGCAAAAAAACGACTTTTAGCTCTTGAATCCAACTCCTTTTTAGGAAGTGGATCTGTGTTAGCTTATCATGATCTTGAAATTAGAGGCGGTGGAAACTTAGTTGGAGATGCACAGAGTGGACACATCAAAAACATAGGCTACTCTTTGTATCTTAGAATGCTTGAAGATGCTATCAAGATCCTAAGTAACACAGTTGAGAGTCAAAGAGCAAAGGTAGATATAAAACTTACTATCTCAGCCTTCGTCTCTGATGAAGTTGTTAAAGAGGATAGACTTAGACTAGATCTATACAGAAGACTCTCGCAATGTGAAGATGCAGTCGAGATCTACGAGATAGAAGAAGAGATGATAGATAGATTTGGAGAGCTAGATACTCCAACTAAGCAGTTTATAGAACTTATGGTTATCAAGCTGCTTAGTTTGCAAATGAAGATAAAGAGTATTATGAATTATGGGCAGAATATAACTATAGCTTACCAAAACGACTCTTCACACTCTTCGAGAAAAGAGAGTATCAAATCATCTTCAAAGGATGATGATGACATTATAAAAGCTACTCTTAGTTTTCTAAGAGGGCAAAAACAAAAGGTATTGTAAATGAGAATTGCTTTTATTGGCGACATAGTTGGAAAACCAGGGCGAGATATGATACAAAAACATCTAAAGAGTATTAGAGATGAATATGAGGTGGATTTTGTAATAGCAAACTATGAAAATGCTTCTCATGGCTTTGGTTTAACTTCTAAAAATGCAGATGAATTAGTCTCTTTTGGTGTTGATTGTATGACTGGTGGGAACCATACTTGGGATAAAAAAGAGATAATTCCACTACTAGATACTCATGAGTTACTTCGCCCTCATAACTACCCAGATGAAGTACATGGAACTGGTTGTAAGGTTTATGAAGTTGCTGGGGAGAAACTAGCAATTTTAAACCTTTTAGGACACTTCTCTATGCCACAAGTAGATAATGCTTTTAGAAAAGCTAAACAAGCAGTCAAAGAATTAAAAGAGAGTGGTGTAAAAAATATTTTTATAGACTTTCATGCAGAGGCAACAAGTGAAAAAAGAGCAATGCTTATGATGCTTCAAGGTGAAGTAAGTGCTATAATAGGCACTCACACTCATGTTAGTAGCGATGACTTCCAAATATCAGAAGGCACTGCATATCTAAGTGATATTGGTCTTAGTGGATGTAGAGACAATGTTATAGGAATGGATAGTAAAGCACCTCTAAAGCAGTTTTTAACAGGGTTGAAATCACACTTTGATATACCAAGAAAGTGTAAAAAAATACTTCAAATAGCCATTATGGACATAAGTGATGGTAGATGTTCAAATGCTTTTAAACTAAAATATTTTTGTGATGGACGTATTTTAAAAACTGAGGCTTGGATAGAGTCTTAGGCAGTTATTTTATAATAACTATCATTTGCTAAGTAGGTATTTACCATAGTGTGACGAAGTTGTTTCTCTTGTGCAGATTGTAGATCTGATGGGAGAGTTTTATCTATCTGTGGAGTTTGACTTTGAGTTATTTTTGGCTCAAGAAAGAGCGAAAACGGTTTTGAATTTTGGCTATATGCCTCTTTTGCACTATTTAGCGTGTTTATTTTAGAAAATTTTTGAGTCTCTTTGTCTAGTAATCCATCTTGCATTTTTTGTTTGTTACTAAATGCTTTATAGTTTGAGATGTAGTTTATAGGTAAATTTTGAGCATTTTTTGACTCTAGAGGAGCATACTCTTTTAATCTTGATTCAAAAGATTCACTAGAAGATGATCTCTTCTCTATCTTTTGAGCAGAAGTTTTGTCAGTAGGGTTTGTAGTAATATATGTGTTATATGATGAAACAAACATGATACCCTCCAACTTGTAAAATAACTCTATTATAAGTCATTTTAGCTTACTCTATTCTTTTGTTTTTTTAATCGCATAAGTTTTTTAGACTCAAGTATAAGATTTTTTGCATCATCTGCATCTTTTGGATAGCAAGAAGATGTTAGTTTAAAGTCAAATACTATGGTGTCGTTAGCGCTATAAATAAGTGGAGATGAATCTTTAGTTTCATGTATTCTGTTGATGGTTGATTCTAGGTATTTTTCATCTTTAATTTTGTTAAATAGTATAGCAAACTCATCCACTCCAACTCTAGCTACAATGTCACCATCTCTAACTAAACTCTTTAGGAGTCTACTCAGATGTTTTAGTAACATATCTCCTGCGTGGCGCCCGTAGTTTTCATTGATAGATTTAAAATCACTTAGATCTATAAGGCATAACCACAGAGTTTCATCATCTGTTTTATGGATAAGCTCATCTACTTTTTTTAAAAAACCATTTTTATTTATAAGACCAGTTAGACTGTCATTTGAAGCTGCAAACTTGAGCTCTTCTTCTACTTGTTTTATGTAAGTGATATCTTGACAAATGATAAGATTTTCATAAATTATCTCATCTTTTTGTAGAGCTATTATATTTGTATGAAAAAGAGTCTCTCTACCTTCACTATTAATAGCACGCATAACGCTACTTTGGGCTATGTTAGACTCTCTAGTTTGAAAAAAGTAGGAGAAGTGATTTCCTATCATCATCTCTTTATCTTTTGAAAAGAAGAGTGAACAAGTATCATTTACTTGTGTGATGATGCCATCGCTATCAACATAAAAACTTAGCAGTTTTTTATTTATCAGATCATAATAATGTTTTTGCGTAGATGTCTCTTTTTGCTCTGTTTGAAAGATAAGAGTTTTTTTGTTTATCTCTTGTATAGCATTTGCATACTTTAGTGAAAACTCTGATTTTTTTCTAAAGTAAGCGATCAAAACTCTTTTTGACTTGTTTTGTTCATATATCTCTACTTCAACATTATAAAAAATATCTTTTTTTTGTATCATAGGTATCTCAAAGCTTTTTTGATTATGACTCTTAAAAAGCTTTGTTATCTCTTGCTCAATCCCAATAAACTCCCAAAAAGCTTCTCTTGCATCTGCAGAAAATTTTAGAGAATTTTTGTCATTTGCCATCTCTACTAACTCTTCATTGAAGTCAAGGATATTAAAACTTTGATCAAAGATAAGATATGAAAGGTTACTTTTTTTACATAAAAGAGATGCTATGGACTGACTTAACATGCTATTTCCTTTATTATTTTCGCATTCAATTGTTTAAAGAGATCTTCAACTGCATCCCCACTTAGTGCAGATGTTTTAAAAACACTAATGATATTTGCAGAGAGCCCTTTAATCTGCTCTATGTTAACGCTAAAGTCACTCTTGATATCACTTTTGTTTAGGGCTATACAAATAGGAGCATCACTAACTACGCTTAGAGATGTTTTTATGTGCTCTTGTATAGATTCTATAGTATTCTTACGAGTGAGATCTGCTACTATTATAAATCCTTTTGCACCATTTAAATACTGCTTAAAGATAGGTTTAAACTCAGTTCTTCCTTCAATGTCCCAAAGCATCATGGTAGAGTTACCAAGAACTTTTTTAGATATACTTACCCCTATGCTACTTAGGTATTCTTCGCTAAAACTATTATCAACAAATCGTTTTATTAAACTTGTTTTGCCTGTTGCAAAATCACCAACCATTACTACTTTATATGCAAACATTGTCTTCTCACTTTTTCCATGAAATAATTACGCATCGTGCTTCTTGTGAATCTTTATCAATACCTAACTCTAAGGGAAGTTCATCTCTACCTTGTGCTTTGAGAGTTTGGCTAACTAAAGCTCTGTTTTTTAAAAAATGTTCAACTTCTTTAGCTCTACTAATGGCTAGTTTTTTGTTCATCTCGCTTGATCCAGAAGAGTCACTATAGCCATCTATAGCTATAAAAAACTTGCTCTCTTGTGTCTTTAACAAAGAAGCTAGTTCAATAAGTTTGTCCATCTCACTATCTTTTATCTCTGAAGAGGCTTTGTCAAAATATATGGTAGTTTTTATATCTTCTAAAACTACTTCAATCTCATCTTTTATCTCTTTTACTCCATCTATCTTTTTTAAACTTGCAAGAAGTTTTGCTTTGCTAGACTCACTTGAGACTCTACCTTTTAATTCTACTTTTGGGTAGTTATATGTGTAGCTGATATTTGAATTATACGAAAGATTAAATCCTTGCAAGAGATATGAAATGTTTGAGCTTATCTGCATTGGATCATCAGCTATATTTATAATTATCAGTTCATTTTTAACCCCATGTACACCTAAGATTTCACTCACTTTACTCTCTGCTAGATCTTTGTGAAACTTTGAGGGCACTTCTCCTCTTAAGCTGATAATATTTGAATCTAAAAGTGCATCTATGCGGTAGGATGTAATTTGAGGTGTAGTATAGAGTTTTTGTTTTACCTCAGTTAGTAGTTTTGCATCTTTATTTGCCTCATACCAACTCCATGCAATAAAAAATACAAGAATAAGAGGTAATAAAAATAAAAAAGGATGAATTTTTTTTGAACTCTCTTGTTTAAGTGATTCACTTTTTAATAAATATGATATTTTTTTATATATTGTCATATTTGAAAAACTACTCAAATCTCCATGAAATTCTCTGATGGAATCCCCATGTTCTACAACTATAGATTCTAAAACTTTGCGAATTTTTTTGTGTGAGTTTGCATATAAAGGACCATCTGTTATGATTGCAAAGTAGCTATATCCAGCATCTTCTATGGTGATTTTATTTCCACCAAACTCTATTTCACCAAGCTCTTTATGCTCTTGATTTTTCTCTATCCAGTCATTTATAAAACTCTTAATAGCACTCATCATAGATGCTAGCATTTCAGGTTCATTTATTGGGGCGAGGGGGTTCTGGGCGTGGGCTAGAACTATTCCACTCTCTTTGTGAATAAGAAGTAGAGCTCTAATATTTGAGTTTGCATTTTGGCTAAGAAGGAGTTCAGTTTCGCTCACCCCTCGAATTTTTGCTTGGATTTTTCTTTTGATGACTCTAAAAGAGAGACCTTCTTGGATCTGCTTGTTTATGGATTCTAACATCTCTTGAAATGTTTTTGCAACATAACGGCTAATCATATTTCCCATAACAGGGTAGAGGGCGTCTACTACTTCATCTTTTTGAGATTTTATCTGAACTCTGATGGCACTACCGATAAGTGGTGCTATTTGAGCAGCAATCTTGTCTTTTGAGTTTATATAGTTTCTGTCTATTAACTCATTTACTATGGGAGAAATTGCTTCTAAAAGAGCTTCATCATCTTTTAGAGTTTTGTCGTCTTTAGCCATCTATATCAGTTAGTTGCTGCTCTAATCTTGTGCCTTTTATACGCATTGCAGCTTCTATTAGGATATTTGCTATATCAGCTTTGTCTAGTTTATCTTCATCTAGATCTGATAGTCTCTCTTGTAGAGTGAAAAATAGTTCATCTTTTATGTTTTTTATATCCAAACCTAAAGAGTCTTTGTTATCTTGCTGGATACTTCTTAGTTGCTCATTTTTAGTGTTAAACTCTTCTGAGATAATGTCTAATGAGTTTTGGATTCTTTTTTCTTGTTTAGATGCAGAGTCTCTTACATCTTCTAACTCATCTTGTTGTTTTATAATTATGCTTTTTATTTTTGTTGAAAGTGTTTCAAACTCGTGGTTTATGCGAGAATTTAAATCTCTTTGATTTTGATCTAGTCTTTTACTCAGCTCTTCATGCATGGACTTCATCTCTCGCTCAAGTCTTTCAAATCTAAGGTTTAATTCTCTCTCTTGTGAGCCAAAAAGTATCTCTTTTATATGCTCTACATTTCCCATTTTAGATAAATCTCCTTGATTGCTGATGTCGCCTTTTTCTTTATCTCTTGCCATGATAACACCTTTTGAAATCTTTATATAAGTTAAGAATTATACATAAATATTATAATTAAGACAATGAAAATGAATGAAAAAAAACTCACTACTTACTCACTATTGTTAAGTATAATCTGCAAATTTTCTAATAGTTGTGTGATAAGGTAGTGAAAAACAGATGAGAAAACTCTTTATATTATCCTCATTAATATTGATAGCTCACTCTTATGAGACAGAGTATGAGCCAAGTATTGCTCACTCATCAAATTTTCAACTTCTTTTTATAGCCTTTGTAGTTATTACTCTATTTTTATATAGTAATTTTAAAATGAGAAGATTAAACAAAGAGTTAAAAGAGAAGATGCAAGAGGAATTAAAGAAGTCAGCAGACAAAGACAGAATCCTTTTTCATCAAAATAAAGTATCTTCTATGGGTGAGATGCTAGAAAATATCGCTCATCAATGGCGTCAACCACTTTCACAAATAAACTCTAATGTTTTACTTATTGATGATGTGATGAGTGAGCAAAATATCAAAAGTAAAGAGATAGAAGATAGACTTCTAGAGATAGAATCTTTAACAAAATATCTCTCAAATACTATAGATGACTTTAAAGGATTTTTTAGCACAAGCAGGGATAAAAAAGAGTTTTTTGTAAAAGAGATGATTGAAAAATCACTCTATATAGTAAAAGGAAGTTTAGCTAGAAATGACATCAATGTTGAGATGAAAATAGATAATAAATATAGATGTAACAGCTATGAAAATGAACTTCAACAAGTTATAGTTGTTATCTTAAATAATGCAATAGATGCGATTGTTGAGAGGCATATTTTTAATGCACAAATTATAATTTTATATATTAGAAATGAAGATTCTTGTACAATAAGAATCTGTGACAATGCTGGTGGTATAACAAAGAGCATCAAAGAGAAGATTTTTGAACCATACTTTACCACTAAACACAAGTCACAAGGAACAGGATTGGGTCTTTATATGTCTAGAAAAATTATAGAAGATATACTAGAGGGAGAACTTAGTGTTAGCAACTGCGAGCTTGGTGTTTGCTTTGATATAAGGTTAGGACTAAGTAGTGAATGAGTTAAAAAATGCTTATACGATCTTATTTGTAGAAGATGAAAAAGAGATACGACAAAATTATGTAATATATCTCAAAAAGTATTTTATGGATGTGTATGAAGCCGCTGATGGTGTTATGGCTTATGAGATATATAAGAGCAAAAAACCAGACATAATGATTGTAGATATAAACTTACCTAAGTTAAATGGTATCGAATTTCTTAAAAAAGTAAGAGAGCTAGATCATACAACAAAAGCTATCATGCTAACTGCTCACGCTGATGTGAACTATCTCTTAGAAGCAACATCTTTAAAACTCACAAAATACCTTATAAAACCAATAAGCAGAAATGATCTAAAAGAGGCACTAAATCTTGCAATCACTGAACTAGATAAGTATGAAGTCTCTTCAAAAAAAATACTCTTTTTAAAAGATGGATATAGTTGGAACTATAAAACTCAAGAGTTAAAAGGACAATATAGCATAGCCCTAACAGATAAAGAGAGACAACTTTTACAACTCTTTTTCTCAAATGTTAACATCATATATAGTTATGATGATATCATTATAACTATTTGGAATGATTATGAAGGCGATAAAATAAGCGCTTTAAAAACTATTATAAAAAATCTAAGAAAAAAGCTGCCAAAAGATACTATAAAAAATATCTTTGGAGTTGGATATAAGATAGAGTTGTAGTGTATTGTTTCTTAATATTATAAAAATTTATAAAATTAAATTAAAATCTTTAATTACTCACTATTTGCTCACTCTTGTTAGTTAAAATTGTTAAAATTTAAGCAAGGAAATAAAGAATGTCCAAAAAACGTTTTACTCTGCTCTTAACAGCGAGTTGCCTGCTTTGTACACCACTTTTTAGTTTAACACTAAAAGAGAGTATAGAAGAGGTACTAAATACACATCCAGTTGTCCAAGAGAGGCTCAAAAACTATAGAGCTACTCAACAAGACTTAAATATTGCCGAGTCTGAGTACTATCCTCAACTTGATTTTAGAGCAACTGCAGGCTATACAAAAGCAGGAACTCTAAAAGAGAGCTCAGATAGTAGCTACAACCATAATGTGAAAGATGAAAATTATGGTGCTTATGAGACATCTTTAACATTAACTCAAAATATTTTTGATGGTTTTGGCACTATGCATAAAGTGGATTATGAAGAGGCTAGAATCTTGGCCGCTGCTCATAACTACATAGAAAAAGCAAATGATATAGCCTTTAAGATGACTAGTGCTTATATAAATGTACTTCGTGCAAATGAGCTTACTCAAACAGCTAGAGAAAATGTAGCTATTAATGAAAATATATATCTAAAGGTAAAAGATCTCTTTGATTCAGGTCTAACAACAGACTCAGAGGTTAAAAAGATCCAATCAGCACTCTCCCTTGCTCGTTCAAACTATACTGTTCAAAAAAACAATGCAAGAGATGCAGAATACACATTTAGAAGATTACTTGGTAGGATGCCAGATATATCTCAGATGCAAAGACCTGACTTTGATATAGCAATGCCCGAGAGTATTGAGAGAGCTGCTATGTACTCAGTAGAGCATAACCCTTCGCTTTTAGTAAGCCGCTATAACATCAAAGGTGCTCAGTCACTTTGGGAACAACGCAAAAAAGATTACTATCCAAAAGTAGATCTAGAAGTTTCTCAGTTTTTTAATGATGTTGAGAAAAGAAACGCTTTTGACTCGCCAGATGATAGGTTTCGTGCTCGTATAGTTTTAAACTACAACATCTTTCGTGGTGGAGCTGATAAGGCAAATATTCAAAAGCATCTAAGTAAAATAAACCAAGAGATAGAGATAAAAAGAGATCTTAAACGCCAAGTTATAGAAGGTTTAGATCTATCATGGAGTGCTTATGAAATGGTTGGTAAACAACTAGTAGATCTAAAAGAGTACAGCCAATTTAGTGAACAAACTCTTGAACTTTATGAAGAAGAGTATGATCTAGGTCGTCGCTCACTTCTTGATCTATTATCTTCTCAAAATGATGTTATTAACTCAAGAAGTCAAATCATTACAGCTGAGTATGAACAACTATTTGCAAAGTATCGGATCTTAGATGCTATGGGACTTTTAGTTACTGCAGTAGCAGGTGACGCAAAAGATTATGCAGCAAAAGTAAACTTATATAGTGACTCTGAGGCTCACGAGATCTTAGATACTTTGCCAGTTGTGTTAGATGTAGATGGTGATGGGATCCCAGACAATATTGACCTTTGCGATAACTCACTTTTAGAGAACAACATTATGCCTTATGGTTGTAAAAAAATGATGAGAGATAGTGATGGAGATGGAGTAGTAGACTCTAAAGATAAATGTCCAATGACACCAAAAAACGTAAAAGTTTCTCCTGATGGATGTCCATTAGATAGCGATATGGATGGAGTTATAGATCATATAGATAAGTGTCCAAATACACCAATGGGCTACAATGTAGATGGAGATGGATGTAGTGTTTCACTAAGTTTAGAAGTAAACTTTCAAAACAATAGTGCAAAGATTCCTCTAAGTGCAAAAGCTGAGATAGAAGAATTTGCAAAGTTTTTAAAAGACAATCCTTACTATAAAGCTTTAATCATAGGGCATACAAACAATATAGGTGATGCCTCTTACAACTTAAAACTCTCAGAAGAGAGAGCTAAAGCTATAAAAAAAGCACTTGAACTTGAGGGGATAAGAGGAACTAGGCTCACAAGTGAGGGACGTGGAGAAGAACAACCAATAGCAAGTAATGATACAGATGAGGGATTGGCCCTTAATCGCCGTGTTGAAATAGAATTAACTAAAGAAAGCGAGGAATTATAATGAAAGTTTTATATATAGCACTTCTTGCGTGTTCACTCTTTGGAGGAACTTATGATTATGAGTACAAGATAGAAGATGCAAACACAGCTAAAAGTGCTGAACTTGACGCTTTTATGTATGGAGATTTTAAGGAGATTGTTCGCTTTTCAATGCTTGGCTATAAAAATGGAATCTTATGTGAAGATAATGCTTCGCACTATAATAAAATAGTTGAAACTATCAAAGAGTATAAAAACAATGATGAAGAGATTCGTGTAAAAATCATAGGTCATACAAATAAACCAACTGATGATATCAATGAAAAAAGAATCGATTCTAAAACTTATGCAAATAAGATACAAAATAGTTTTAGATATTCACTAGATACGAATGAGTCTCAAAATTTAAGTAAAGACTATGCTAGGGATATTGCAGATAAATTTATTGCAGATGAGATAGATGAAGAGCTTTTAGTGCTTGAACATCGCGCTGGATCTGATATGGCTTTTACTGATGAGACACAAAAAGGTCGTGACCTCTCAAACCGTGTTATGGTTACTATGTATGTGCTTTTTCCACAAGATATAGATAGTGATAAAGATGGAGTTTTAGATAGTGTAGATAGATGCCCAGGTACTCCAAGAGGTGCTGAGGTTGATGCTCATGGTTGTCCAATTGACAGCGATAAAGATGGAGTTATTGACTATAAAGATGAGTGTCCAGATACACCTATTGGCGTAAGTGTTGATAAAAAAGGCTGTCCACTTGATAGTGATGGTGATGGAGTTCTTGACTATTTAGATGAGTGTCCCGGTACTATACAAGGCTTAGATGTTGATTTAAAAGGATGTCCTCTAAGTAAAGAGTTGGCGCTAAACTTTGAAACTAACTCAGATAAGATACTTCAAGACTCTTATGCTAAAGTAGTGGAGTTTGCAACATTTTTAAAGCAAAATCCAACTTATGATGCAGAAATTATAGGTCATACTGATAGCGTTGGAAGAGCTGAGGCAAATATGCTTTTATCTCAAAAAAGAGCTAATGCTGCAAAATCTGCACTAATTTCTGAGGGGATTGATGAGAGTCGTCTTACGTCAAAAGGTCGTGGAGAGTTAGAGCCTGTTATAAGTAACAGAACAAAAGAGGGAAGAGCTGCAAATCGCCGTATAGAAGTTAAGTTATCATATAGTAATAAGTGAGGTTAAGAGATGAGTGAAAGAGTTGGTGTAGCGGTAAAAGAGGACTCTTTGCTAGATGCATTGGTTTTATATACAAAGTTGTTCCATAAACCATTTAGTGCTGAGGCACTTCTCTCTGGCATGCCTGTGCATGAAAGGGATGGAAGTTCAAAACTCTTTAGTATCGACACAAAATCAAAATCACTCTTCTCTCGTGTGGCAGCAAGAGCAGGGCTAAATGCCACCCTTATAAGAAGAGAGATCCCTGCCATGCTAGATCTACATCTTCCAATGATTTTACTTTTAAGTAACGAAAATGCTTGTATTTTAGAAAAGTTTTCCCCAGATAAAACTAAAGCAAAGATCATCTACACAGATGGTGAAGCTTCAGAAGAGTGGGTAGAAGTAGAAAACTTAGAAAAAGAGTACCTAGGATTTGGTTTTTTACTTAAGAAAAAATTTGAGTACGACACTAAAAGATCTCGTTCATTAGAAGTAAAATCTAAACATTGGTTTTGGAGTACGCTAAACCTCTCTAGATCCATATATAGGGATGTTCTTTGGGCTTCACTACTTGTAAATCTTTTTGTACTAGCCACTCCTCTTTTTACTATGAATGTTTACGATAGGGTCATCCCAAACAATGCAGAGGAGACACTTTTAGTCTTTGCAATAGGTATCATATTTGTTTATATTATAGATTTTTTCTTAAAATTTATTCGTGGATATATGCTTGAACTTGCTGGAAAGAAGAGTGATATTATTATGTCTTCTATCATATTTGAAAAAGTGCTAAATCTAAAGATGGCAGTCCATCCAAAATCTGTTGGATCTTTTGCAAACAACCTAAGAGACTTTGAAGCAGTTCGCTCATTTTTTACTACCGCTACTATGACTGCAGTTATAGATCTGCCTTTTGCTCTAATCTTTTTAGCAGTTATATACTACATCGGTGGTCTTTTGGTTTTTGTACCAATCGTTACGATGTTTTTGATCTTAATTTTTGCCCTCATTATAAGAAAACCACTAAAAGAGTCTATAGAGAGTTCTCACGAGGCAAGTGCCAAGAAAAACTCTATACTTATAGAGACTCTGCAAAACATTGAGACTGTAAAATCTTTAAGTATGTCCGGAAAACAGCAGTGGGAGTGGGAAGAGTCAACTGGTGAAATTGCAGAAAAAAACCTTAAATCAAGACTACTATCATCATCTATTCCAAATATTACAAATCTTCTTATCCAGCTAAATACTGTTTTTGTTGTTGTATTTGGAGTATATCTTATAAAAGATTTTGAGCTTACTATGGGTGGGCTTATCGCAGTAGTAATTCTCACTTCAAGAACTGTAGCACCGATGGGACAAGCTGCAGGACTCATAACAAACTACTCCGATGCAAGGAGTTCTTATGAGGTTTTAAATAATATAATATCTCAAGAAGTTGAGAGACCAGAAGGGCAAGAGTTTGTTCAAAGACCTGGATTTAAAGGCAAGATCGAGTTTAAAGAAGTGACTTTTCATTATCCAGAATCAGAAATGCCAGCACTTGATAGGGTTAGCTTTACTATTGAGTCTGGAGAGAAAGTCGGCATAATTGGCCGCATTGGATCTGGCAAATCAACTATCGCAAAACTCATCCTTAGACTTTACGAGCCAACAAGTGGCACAATTCTTATAGATGACATAGACATTTCACAAATAGATCCAGCAGATCTTCGTAGATCTATAAGTTATGTCTCTCAAGATATAAATCTTTTTAAAGGAACTATAAAAGACAATATTATCTCCTCAGATCTGCATCCTGAGATTGAAGATGTTTTATATGCAGCTCAAATTAGTGGAGTCGAAGAGTTTGTAAAAACACATCCGCGAGGATATGATATGCCAATAGGTGAGAGAGGGGCAGGACTCTCCGGTGGACAGAGGCAAAGTGTTGGAGTAGCTCGTGCTTTGATGCAAAAAAGTTCAGTATTTTTAATGGATGAACCAACAAATGCGATGGATCAAACAACAGAGTTAAATCTTATGAACAACCTAAAAACCGAGTTTAAAAATGAAACTTTTGTTTTGATAACGCAAAAATTAGGGCTCTTAGATCTAGTAGATAGAGTTATAGTTATGCATCGCGCCAAAGTTCTTCTTGATGGGAAAAAAGAAGACGTGATAAAACAACTCGGAGGAGGTGCTTAAGATGAAAGATGAGATAAAAAATCTATCTGCTCGTGATTATGAGTTTATGCACTCTCTAAGTGCTGCAGTTTTGCAAAAAACTCCAGTTTCAATGAAGATCATTTTATACTTTTGGCTTGTTGCTATTGCCTCATTTTTGATCTGGGCAAATTTTGCAATTATAGATGAGATAGCAAGAGGAGATGGCGAGATCAGCCCTAGTGGTAAAAATCAGATGATACAAAACCTTGAGGGTGGAATAGTTGAAGAGATTCTGGTTAAAGAGGGACAAAGTGTTGAAAAAGGACAGATCTTACTAAAAATAGATAACCAAAAATCGCAATCTTCTTTTAGCTCAAATGCGATAAAAGCAGATGCTCTTGAGGCAAAGCTTAGTCGTCTAAGAGCTGAATCTGGTGAAGGAAAATTTGAAATACCTGTTGAAGTACAAGAGAGAATACCAAGCTTAGTCGCAAATGAACAAAGTCTTTATGCTACAAATATGAAACAATTAGAGTCAAAATTAGAAGCTCTTGATGAACAGTTAAACCAAAAAAAACATGAATTATCTGAAGCTCAAACACATAAGTCACATCTAAAATCATCATTAGATATGATAACAAAAGAGGTTCGCATGACGAAGCCTATGGTAGCAAAAGGAGTTCGCTCAAAAATAGACTTCCTAAAACTTCAAAGAGAGGCTAATGAGATAGAAGACAGGTACACTGCTATAAAACAGTCTATACCAAGACTAAACTCGGCTATTAAAGAGGTAGAGAGTAGGATACAAGAGACAAAACTACTCTTTAGAAGTGATGCAAAAGTAAAACTAAACGAAGCAGCAGCAGAGCTACAATCTCTAAAGGCAAACTATACAGCTCTAGAAGATCAAGTAACTCGTACAGTTGTTCGCTCACCTATGAAAGGCATCGTACAAGAACTATTTGTTCACACCGTTGGTGGAGTTATTAAGCCTGGTGAAAATATTATGGAAGTTGTTCCAAGTGATCAGGCTCTTTTAGTTGAAGTGAAGATCAAACCATCTGATATCGCTTTTATATACTTTGGTCAAAAAGCAATTGTGAAGTTTTCTGCTTATGATTTTTCTATTTATGGTGGACTTGATGGCGAAGTAGTGCACATAAGTGCAGACACTATAAAAGATCAAAAAGATAATGTTTTTTATACTGTTAGGATAAAAACTACGAAAAACTACTTAGGAAATGAGACAAAACCACTGAAAATTATACCTGGAATGACGGTGAGTGTTGACATTATAACAGGGCAAAAAAGTGTGCTTGACTATATACTCAAGCCAATCTTAAAAACGAAACAATATACATTTACGGAGCGGTGATTTGAAAGTTTTACTTTATAGCGATGATATAAATTTGATACTATATTGGCAAGAATCTTTACTTGAAGAGTCTTTAGTTTTAGATGAAATAGAAGAACTTATAGACTTGAAAAATAGTGTTATCATCCTTAACTACTCAGCATTGGGCTCAAATGCAAAAAATCTTATAGAAGCTATGAGTCAAAACTCAAATCTTGTAATGGTTCTACATCGCAATCCAGATATAGCAACTGCAAAACAACTCCTTTCCTTTGGTGCAAAAGCCTATGGAAATGCACTTATGAGAGATCATTTTATAAACTCAGCCATTGAAACTATAAAAGAAGGGCTTGTGTGGTTGCATCCTGAATTTACATCTGAATTAATAAACCAGCTACCTCAAACAAAAGATAAAGACAATACTTTAACACTTGAAAAACTAAGTGATAGAGAAAAAGAAGTAGCAATTCTTTTAAAAGATGGAGATACTTACAAAAATATTGCACAGAAGTTAGAGATAACTCCAAGGACCATAAAGGCTCATGCACAGAGCATCTACACAAAACTTCAAGTAAAAGATAGACTAGCCCTAGCTCTACTTTTAAAATAAAACTTTTATACTTGTCCCTATGGACAATAGTAAAAAATCCTAATATTTCCTATACTAACTACAATAAAATTTTATCCATAATAGGAAGAGAAAATGGCAGTAGTAATAGCAACAGTAAAAGAGATAGAAGGTACATTTTTTGCAAAAGATAGTTCTTCAAATATTATAGAGTTAAAAAAAGGTGATGTTATCACTAAAGATATGTTAGTTTTTGGAGATAAAAGCAATAGTTCAAGTGCTAAGATCGAGATGAATGTTGAAGGTGGAAGTAGCATAGTTTTAAATGCTACGCAAGAACAACTATTTGATGCCTCTCTTATAGATGAGTTGAGCCAAGAAGAGGGCTTAACAGAACTTAGTATAAAAAAAGCACTAGATGAAAGTTTATATGCACAAGAAGATGCAGAAGCTAAACAAGAGAATGAAGATCTAGCTCTTTTAGATGAGACTGCTGCGGGTGAGGAGAGACCAAAGAGTAGTGAAGCAGGAGAGGGCGAGTTTGAGCAAAGAGATGGCGCTCAAACTGACATAACTTCAGAACTTCGTGACGCTGAGTTTGGTTTAGATGGCACAAACAGAGAGTTAGACGAAGATCAGATAATAATCAATAACACTACTGATGAAATTGATCCTCCTTATACATCTAGCTACACATTAACTTCATCTATGACAGGAGATGAAGATGGTGCAACTGTTACTTATACTGTAACATTTGACACTCCTCCAACAGCTAATGAAACTATTACATTTAAGGTAGATGGTGTTGAAAAATCAATCACAGTAAAAGCTGGAGAAACTACAGGAACAACAACACTTGAGTACAGCGATCCAGATGTTTACATAGATCCAGACACTATCTCAGCACCAACAGATCTAACTACTACAAATAATAGTGGCTACGATACATTAACACCAGTTAATAGTGCAACTTCACATGAGATTACAGATACAATCAATGATACAACTGTTACACTAAATGATGTAACAGTAAATGAGGGTGCAGGAACTGCAACAATCTCTGCAAGCATAGATAATGCACCAAAAGATGGACCACTTGTAATTGCTCTTGATAATGGATCTACAGTAACATTTAATGTTGGAGAAACATCAGCAACTTCAACTCCATTTGCTATCCAAGGTGATGATGCATATAAAGATGGTGAGACAATCATTGTAAAAGCAAGCGTTCAATCTGGTGGAGATGAGTTTGAAAACCTAGTAACAACAGATACAGCAACAGTTACAGTAAGTGATACAATCAATGATACAACTGTTACACTAAATGATGTAACAGTAAATGAGGGTGCAGGAACTGCAACAATCTCTGCAAGCATAGATAATGCACCAAAAGATGGACCACTTGTAATTGCTCTTGATAATGGATCTACAGTAACATTTAATGTTGGAGAAACATCAGCAACTTCAACTCCATTTGCTATCCAAGGTGATGATGCATATAAAGATGGTGAGACAATCATTGTAAAAGCAAGCGTTCAATCTGGTGGAGATGAGTTTGAAAACCTAGTAACAACAGATACAGCAACAGTTACAGTAAGTGATACAATCAATGATACAACTGTTACACTAACAGCAACATCTACAATTACAGAAGCAGGGGCAGATGTAATTTACACTGCAACTCTTACAAACGCAAGTCAAGGTGATACAGTAGTAACACTTGATAATGGTAAGACGATTACAATCACAGATGGTCAAACTACAGGAACTGCAACTGTAACAGTAGCAGCAGATGAAGATGTATATTTAGATGCAACTTCAATGAGTGCAGCTATCACAACAGCAACAGGTGGAAACTTTGAGAACCTAGTAGTAGATTCAACTCCAGCAGTAACAACTATTACAGATACAATCGATACAACAACAGTTTCACTTACAGGAACAGTTACAAAACCTATAGTAATAGATATAGGTAATGTAAAAGATACACAAAATGGTGTTGAAATTACTGCTTATGATATAGAAGGTAATGAAACAGAGATCTCTATAAATACAAATGAAAACCATGCTGGATTTGGTGTTGAAGGAAAATCTTCAGGTGATGATAGTGAGTTAGGGCATAAAGACGGCAACAGTGAAAAAATAGTTGTTGAGTTTGATAATGAAGTGAAAAGTCTTGATGTGGCATTTGCTTGGAGACATAATGGTGAAAAAGCTGTAGTTACATTTATAGATAAAGAAGGAAATGTAGTAGGTTCAGCAATGATCTCTGGTGGAGGAAACGATCAAGAAGCTTTAGTGACTTATTATGATGAGAATGGTATTAAAACAAAAGAAGAAGCAGCCGCAGGTGGTTCAGATGAAATTGATTTAGAATATAAGTTTGAGCCAGGAAATGGTCAAACATTTTCTAAAGTTGAATTCTCAGCTCCAGGAGATAATGATGATTATTTAATCAACAAAATAGTTTATAAAGAGGTAGTAAATTCGGACACTTCTAATGTTATAAATGAAAATGGTGAAGTTACATTAGAGATACAAACATCAAATCCGCCACAAGAAGGTACAGCAGCAGTTGCTACAGTTGTAGTATATGGAGTAGAGCACAGTATTGAATTAGATGTGAATGGTAGAGGTACTTTAAATGTAGTATTAAAAGAAGGTGAAGAGTTAAATGCTACTGTTACAGAAATAAAAGGTGGTAACTTTGAAGCTGTTGAACTGAGTGGAGCATCATGGGAATTACCTAACCTTGTTCCAACAAGCTTTAATAATGAGTCGCATGAAATGAATTTTAATGAGGCAAATATAGATACAAACTTAGTGTTAACTCTTGATATTTCAGGAAGTATGAGCAGTAAACTGGCTTTGGCTAAAGAATCATTGGTTAATCTGATCAATAAGTATGATGAGCTAGGTGATATTAAAGTTATGTTAACAACATTTAGTGATTATGGAAGTACTGTAAAAGAAGGTAATTCTGTTTGGTTATCAGCAGAAAATGCAATAGAAGCTATTGATAAGCTTAAAGCAAAAGGTGGTACAAACTATGATGATGCTTTATTAAATATAACTGCTGGATTTAGCAAAGAAGAAGCACCATTAGAAGGAAAAACAATCTCATATTTTGTATCAGATGGTGAACCAACTTATGGAATGTATCAAAAAAACAATGGAACTTGGAAAAGAGATGGAAATGGTAGTAAATTAACGGATATCAATGATGATATAGTAAATAATTGGAAGGCTCTAAATATTGATAAGACTTACACTATTGGTATAGGAACTGACGAATTAAATGAATATTTAAGAGAGATATCTAAAACTCCAGATGATGATGTTATTATCATTAATGATGCAAAGGATTTATCATCAACATTAGAGAGCACAGTTGATGCTTCGATCAAAGGTAATGCATTTGATAATATATCAGGCGGTGATGGTGAAATCTCTATAGATAGTATTAGAGTTGATGATAATGAGTACACAAAAAATAGTTTTCCAGAAGATGGTTTAGCTATTGGTGAAGATGGGAAATTATTATTTGATTTTGATACAGGGGACTACTCATATAGTGCAAAATCAGACGAGTTTGATAATAATACAGTCAAATCATTTAGTGTTACTGCTAGTGATGAAGATGGAGATGAAACTACATTTGATGTAAACATTGATATCCAGGTTGATGCCCAAATCAATACACTTGTGTTAAATAGTAAAGAAAACATTGACTTCTCAAACATAGATAATCTTGAGAAAATAGATACTATAGACTTAAGCCAAGAAGGGAAAAATGAAGTTCTAAACTTAAGTTTAGAGGATGTTTTAGAAATTAGCAATTCTGGCAAAAGTATAACCATCAAAGGAGATGATGAAGATAAAGTTAGCTTTGCTGATACAGATGACTGGACAAAAGGTGATAGCTCTGATGGCTTTATCACATATACAAATGATACAAATTCAGATGTAACAGTAAAAATAGATGAAGATATTCAACAACCTATAGGTTAATACTTCTATATATTTTCTCACTCTAAATGAGTGAGAAAATAGTTTTATCTTTCGTAATCCTCTCGTAATCAAACCAAATCAACATTTTGCTACAATATTGAAATATTTTTTAAGGCAAGTATGGATGAGTGCTAAAATAGTTGTAGTTGAAGATGAAGAAGATTTACTAGAACTTCTTGAGTATACTTTAACAAAAGAAGGCTTTGAGGTTATAGGATTTTTAAATACCAAAATAGTTACTCAGATATTACTAGAAGAAGAGATAGATCTTCTTATTATGGATAGAAATCTCCCTGGTGTTGAGGGGAGCGAGTTTGTCTCAGAGTTGCGTCAAGATGGGATCTTAACTCCTGTAATATTTCTAAGTGCTAAAAACAGAGATCTAGATATAGAAGAGGGTTTTTTAAGAGGGGCTGATGACTACATAACAAAACCTTTCAATATGAAAGAGCTGACTTTGAGGATCAAAGCAGTTCTAAAGAGAAGTAGTAAAAAATTTCAAGATTCAAAAATCACACATAGAGATTTGAGCTTAGATAGTAGAACTAGAGAGGTTTTTGTAGATAAAAAAAATATAAGTGTGACTAAGTTAGAGTTTGACCTGCTCTATGAATTTATGATAAACAAAGGTAGTGTCTTAGAGCGTGACTACCTTCTTGAAAATGTCTGGGAAGATTCTGATGAATACCAGTATAAAACTGTAAATGTAGCTGTAAATCGTCTAAAAGATAAGATAGATCCTAAAAAAACAAAAGAGTACATTCAAACAGTACGCGGGGTTGGATACAAGCTGTGCTAAAAATACATCAAATCTTTATCATAAAGTTTTTAATTCTCTTTGTAGGAACTCTTCTTCTAGCCTCTTTGATAGGCTATATAACTTTAAAATCAACAATCATAAATCATAATGAAAAAAATCTTCAAAACTCTATATCTTTGATAGAGTTAGAGATAGAAAATATAGAGAATTTACAAGATTATGCTACAAATGTGAGCCAAGCAACAGAGTTAAGAGTAACTATAATAGGTGAAAATGGAAAGATCATTGCAGACTCTTTAGCGGATGAATCAACTATGGATAATCATAGTTTAAGATATGAAATTCTGCATGCAGATAGTGACTCTTTTGCACATGCTATAAGATATTCTAAGACACTCAAGGTTGATTTTTTATATGTTGCAAAAGCAGTAAAGTATAGAGATAGTTTAATCTATATAAGGCTCTCTATAAGTTTAGATGCGATTATGAGTGAGTTTTACTCTTTATACTCAAAACTTTTTTTACTCTTTTTAATAGTTGTTATTTTAGCTTTTTATATCTCCAAAAGGATGAGCGAGAAAGTGCTTTTAGATATCGCACAAATTACAAATTATTTGGATGAGATCTCTAGTAAAAACTACAAAGCTGTTATAAAAATAAACTATTTTTATGAATTTTTACAAATTTCACTGATGTTAAAAAACCTAGTTAAAAAACTCCACTCAAGAGAGAAGCAAAAAAGAAAATATACTGCAAAACTTAGACTAATAAATAAGCAGAGAAGCGACATGCTCTCAGCTATTTCTCATGAGTTTAAAAATCCAATAGCTGCAATAATCGGTTATGCCCAAACACTCCAAGATGATGAAAATATAGACTCCAAAATGCGACAAAAATTTTTGGGTAAAATCAACTCAAATGCAGATAAAATAACACAAATGATAGATCGTTTAACTATATCTATAAAGCTTGACAATGATGACTTGAAGATACAAAAAAGCTATTTTGATCTCAAAGAGCTATGTCAGGAAGTTGTCTCTAATCTTTTGCTTAAATATAAAGATAGAGAGATATTCCTTGATGTAAAAAGTGTTACAGTAGAAGCAGATAAAACTATGATAGAGTTAGCTCTCATAAACCTTATAGACAACGCTTTAAAGTACTCTAGTGATGAAGTAAAGGTCGTCTTAGTGGATAATACTCTGCAAGTTGTTGATAAGGGCATAGGGATACAAGAGAAGCATCTAGATAAGATAACTTCAAAGTTTTATAGGGTGAATAAAAACTCTTGGGATAACTCTATGGGTATAGGTTTAGCAATGGTCGAATATATACTAAAGTTGCATAGATCTAGACTAATAATAGAGTCTAAGTTTACTAAAGGCTCGATATTTAGTTTTTCTATAAAAGAGATGTTAAAAAAATAGCAAATTGCCATATATTTATAAGTTTGTTTTTTCTTTAGCTATATTTTTACTACTTATTTAGTAGGAGAATATATGCGAGATTTTCATGGAGTTATTGAGGTTTTAAAGTTATACTTGGAAAAAGATAAAAAAGAAAAAATCTTAGATAAAGATGTGGCATGTGCCCTAAAGATGACTCAAGCAAACTTTGCAACAATAAAAAGAAGAAATTCAACTCCTTACAAGCATATATTGGAGTTTTGCAAGGATGAAAATCTTTGTTGTGGAGAGATTTTTTTTAGCTAATTTTTTGACTGTATAGTTATTTTTGTAGCTTCAAAAAGCTCTATTGCTTTTTGTACCATTGGCTCATTTTTGATAGCTGAGTTATCTATCTCTTTTGTATCCTGAGATGATGAACAAGAAGTTACACAGCTACCACTTCCTCCTATCTCGGCATCTTCTATCATAGAAGTGCTTTGCTCATATTCTGGCTCTTCTTGCTCTTTTAGAACTTCATTTTTTTTTTGAGTTATCTCTTTAGTGCAAGGCTCATGCTTTATCTTTGTCTCAAATCCAAAAGTTTCTCGCACAAGTTGCTTTATAACAGAGAAGCCATGAGTCAAGACTTTTTTACAATCATCATTGGCACAACTCTCCCATGTCAGAGTTTCATCTACATAAGAGACAAAACTAATAGACTCTTCAAAGCAAGTTCCAAGATCTGCGTTTCTATCTTTTATACTTTGTTTTAATTCATCAAACATTTTAAGCGAAAGATTTGGAAGTTTTATCTCTTCTTGTGGCTTTGGGATCTCAGTTTTTTCTGCAACATCAAGATCTGGGTGTTGCTCTTGTGTGTTTACTTCAGAAATTTCTTCTTGAACACTCTCGTGAGGTTCTATCTTTACGCATGAGATCTGAGGTCTTTGTACCTCTTTTTGTAAAGATTCTATCATCTGATCAACTTCTTTAATTCGAAGAGCTTCAACCATCTTAAAAAATATCAAAGAGATTACAAAAGAACCATCTGCATTGATGCTAAAGAGATATTTTGAGTCACTTAAAATTCTAAAAAATCTATCCAAAACTAGAGTGGAGTAGAGTGCATCTTGGTTATACATCCTCTCTTTTAAGTAGACTATAAGTTCATCTACAACCATCTCAGCTTCATAATCTTCTAGTATCTTAGTAAACTCAACTAGTTTTGCATAGTCTTTTGCAAAAACTGCACTAAAGAGATCCATGATAAATTTAGGATCTACAAGCCCCAACATATCTGTAACAGTGATAACATCTACATGATTTTTAGAGTAGATGATGGCTTGATCTAGCAAGGTTAGTGTATCTCTTAGACTTCCATTCCCACTTCTAGCTAAGATCTCAAGTGCATCGCTTTCATACTCAATTTCTTCTAAATTTAAAATATGCGCAATGTGATCTATGATCTTTTTAGTAGCAATAGACTTAAATCTAAAGTGCTGAGTACGACTAAGTATGGTAGCTGGAAGTTTTAGTGGATCTGTTGTAGCTAAGATAAATTTTACATAACTTGGCGGTTCTTCAAGCGTCTTTAAAAGAGCGTTAAAAGCAGGAGTACTTAACATATGTACTTCATCTATGATAATTACTTTAAATCTTGCACTTGTTGGTTTGTATTTAGTCTGCTCAACCAAGGCTTTTATATCATCTATACCGCGATTTGAAGCAGCATCCATCTCTATGATATCTATATGACGATTTTGCAGAGCTAAGGTGCAGTTTTGACATACTCCACAAGGCTTGTGTGAGATGCCTTCCTCGCAGATAAGTGCTTTTGCAAAGATACGAGCAGTTGAAGTTTTTCCGCTTCCTCTTAGTCCTGAGAAAAGGTAAGCGTGAGAGAGTCTTTTTGAATCAAGTGCTAAAGAAAGAGTTTGGGAGATCGTCTCTTGACCTATAAGTTCATCAAAATTTGAGGGTCGATACTTTCTTGCTAATACTTCAGAAGATTCTTTCACATTCAACTCCAGATCTAATTTGAGGGGATTTTAACATCTAAAGGGTTAAATTACGATTTAAATAGAATTTTTATAGGAGACTTTAAAGCAAGCGATGATAGTATTTCATTATCAAATTTGAGAGTATGAGATGAATGTAAAGAGTAAAAGTATCGCAATTGTTAACTTTATAGGTGTTGTTGAAGAGCGTAATGCTAGATTGATACAAGGTTTGATAATCTCTAAGTTAGATATGTATAAAGAGCAAAAGATAAAAGCTGTCTTAGTCTCTTTTAAAAGTGCTGTATACAAAGAAAATTCTAAAGATTTAGTCTCTTTAGTGAAAATTTTAGATGCACTATCTAAAAATACAGGTCTAGGTATCGCTATTATTGACTACGATGTAGAGCTTTTTAAAATACTAAAAATTGTTGCCAAAGGAACAAAAGTAAAGCTCTTTAAAAATGCAGAAGTAGCAACTCTTTTTTTAGATCCAAAGGTATATAAAGAGGCTATCTGCGTTTTACTTTATGATGAAGATGAACAAAACTCAAAAGATTTGGCATCAGAACTCTCAAAGTATGGTTACTCTGTTATTCGTGCAAAAGATCCAAAAGAGTTTCAAGAAAGAATGCATGAAAAAGCACACGATATTATTATTACTCAAAGTGCTTTAAATGAGAAGATAAGTAATGTTGTTGAGTCTAAGAATAAGTTACTTCTATCTAAAAAACTTATAATAAACCTTCCAGTTTTTATGGATACTGCAGTTGAGACTCTTGTCTCATTTACAGGACTTCATGCACAAAAGTCAGCTCATAGTATCAAAGGCTTTGATACAAGCATAGATGCAGATAATATCTGTGCTGTTATGCATTTTAAAGGTGATCTAGAAGGTTATTTTACACTTGTATTTCCAAAAAGTTTAGCCATTATAACATTAGAGTCACTTCTTGGCGAAAAGATTAGTGATAACGATATGGAAACATTAAGAGATGGCGTAGGGGAGTTTTGTAATATCATAACTGGATCTATTAAAACTGCTTTTGATAAAAAAGATATAAAGCTTTTGTTTGATCTTCCAAAGACTTACAACTCTTTAAAAGCAACTCAAGGTTATATCGGTGAAAACAATGGTGTTTGGATAGATATGCAACTAGCCGATAAACCTTTTTATATGTTTATCACAAAATAATTGAATGTTCTGAACAATTAGCAAACTAGATCCTGAATCAAGTTCAGGATGACGAGGCGGGAGTTAAGGATGACGAGACAGCAATTCAGGATGACGAGACAGCAATTCAGGATGACGAGACAGCAATTCAGGATGACACCTCCTCACCGTCATTCCGTGCTTGACACGGAATCTAGTTTGTATATTAATCAGAGGGTTCAATTTAACCTAAGACTAAAGAGATAACCACTTAGATGCGATAGCTTTTAGAGCATCTGGATTTTCTGATGCAAAGAATTTTAGAGTAGGTTTTTTGTACTTGTGAGTAAACTCAAACTCACTTTGTAAATACTCTACTATAGCATCTCCAGAATGAATAATCGTACAATCATTTGAAAAGTAGTTTCTTATAGAATCTGAAATTAGTGGAAAATGAGTGCATCCAAGTATGATAGCATCAGGTTTTTGTACATCTTTAAAGTAGTGCTTTAGTGTTGCATCTAAGACTTCTCCACTATAGATCTCTTCTTCAACTATTGGCACAAAAAGACTTGTAGCTTTTACTTGAAGGTTTTTATAACCTCTTTCATTTAGACCCAATTCATATGCTTTTGAGTTTATAGTAGCTTTTGTTGCGATGATAAGAATGTTTGAGTCTTTTTTTGGTAGTGAATTTATAGTAGCTAAGATCCCAGCTTCGACAACTCCTATTACAGGACAAGAAGCGCTCTCCCTCATCTCCTGCAGTGCGTAAGCACTCACGGTATTACAAGCTACAATGATTAGATCTAGCTCAAAGTTTTTGAAAAACTCAACTGCTTCTATAGCGTAGCGAATGATAGTGTTTTTATCTTTGATACCATAAGGAACGCGAGCGGTATCTCCAAAGTAGATAATTTCTTCAAAAAGATTATGTTCAAGAAGTGACTTAACAACAGTTAAACCACCAATCCCGCTATCAAATACACCTATTTTCATTATTTCTCAGTATTCATACTCTCTAAGAACTCAGCATTAGTCTCTTTTTTGCCCATCGTTGTGTAGATAAACTTAAGAGCTTCAACTTCATTATCTTGTTTGTGTAGCATTTGGCGAAGGATAAATACTTTTTGTAGAGTATCAGGACCGATAAGAAGTTCATCTTTTCTAGTTCCAGATTTTAGTATATCGATAGCTGGGAAGATTCTTCTCTCAGCTATTTTTCTATCAAGAACAACCTCAGAGTTTCCAGTACCTTTAAACTCTTCAAAGATAACTTCATCCATTCTACTTCCAGTATCTACTAGTGCAGTAGCGATAATAGTTAAACTTCCGCCATTTTCAATATTCCTAGCTGCTCCAAAAAATCTCTTTGGTTTATGTAGAGCATTTGCATCAACACCACCAGAGAGAACTTTACCGCTTGATGGAGTTACAGTGTTATAAGCACGAGCAAGACGAGTGATCGAGTCAAGTAATATGACTACATCTTTACCTAACTCAACTCTTCTTTTTGCTTTTTCTATAACCATCTCAGCAACTTTAACATGGTTTTTTGCAGGCATATCAAAAGTAGAGCTATAAACATCACCTTTTACGCTTCTCTCCATATCTGTAACTTCTTCAGGTCTCTCATCAACAAGTAAAACCATTAAATCAATGTCAGGATGATTGGTAGATATACCATGAGCTATCTCTTTTAAAAGCTCAGTTTTACCACTTCTTGGAGGCGCAACAATCAAACCTCTTTGACCTCTACCAATAGGAGCAAAAAGATCCATCATACGGCCTGTTAGACCTTTTTCTCTGTACTCAAGTTTGATTTGATCTAGTGCATATAGAGGAGTGAGGTTTTCAAAAAGAGGTCTTTTTTTACTCTCTTCAGGAGGTAATCCATTTACTGCTTCTATTTTTATAAGAGCGTAGTATCGTTCTTGATCTTTAGGAGGTCTAACTTGACCAGTTACAACATCTCCGTTTCTTAGAGCAAAACGGCGGATTTGAGTATTTGATACATAAGCATCATTTATACTTTCATTAAAACTTTTATCTATAGAGCGGATAAATCCGTATCCATCTTGCATAATCTCTAAAATCCCACTAAAGAGGATAAAACCACCCTGTTCAGTCTGAGCTTTGAGTATTTCAAATATAACATCTTGTCTTTTTAACTCATTTGGATGTTCTACATTTAACTCTGAAGCTATTGATACAAGCTCTTCTATGCTTTTTGTGCGTAGCTCTTCTACGCTTGTACCTTTAACTGGTTTATGGGTTCTAGATTTTGTGTTGCTTCTTGGGCTTGTTTTGCGGGGTGTTTGTGAATTGTTTTCACTCATAAAGTATTTACCTTAGTTTAGTTTTGGATATGTTTTGCAGGGGATTCTCTTAAGTTTAATGGGAGGATTTTACAATAATAAACCCTCTAAAGTCAAGAGTATAGGCTATTTTGCTATTTCGTTCCATCTAGCGTTTTAAAAAGTAGCTCAGATAAAGATGCTCTGTCTTTAGTATTTACATGACTAAACATCTTCTCTTCAAGTGCAATAACATCGCTAAGAGACTTCTCAACTATCTCTTTACCACTCTTTGTTAGTCGGACAAGTTTACTTCTTTTATCCTCTTTGTTATCTAACCTTTTTATAAAGCCCTTTGCATCTAGTTTTTTTAAAACTTTTGTCATCCCACCTGAAGAAAAAAAGAGTCTCTCATAGAGCTTTGTAGGGCTTAGTGTGTGTTTCTCATCTACAGATGAATGAAGAGAGGAGAGAACATCAAGCTCACTAGTTGAGATAGAATACTTCTCTTCTAGTAAAATAGTGATGCGAGCTAAAATCTTCTCAGAGATAAGAATAAGAGGGAGTGTAACATAAGCTATGCTACTCCCTTTTGAGATTTTTTTGTCTTTTTTGCTTAAATGTAAAATTAACTCATTTGAATTCATAAGGCAAATTATACTCAGATAATACTTTTAAGTAAATGTCTATTCTAATATCACTTTATCTTCTTTTGGTGCTAAGTTTTTTACAAGCATATCTATGCACTTTTTATATCTTTTTTGATCCTCAATTTTCTCAAAACTCTTACTTATCATTGAATAAACAAAAAAACTTGGCACATTTTTATATAAACTCTTTAATATATGAATAATAGTTTTTGGCGAGATATGGTGGCTAAGGTTAAGATTGTTTTGTTCAGTTAAAGAGCAGGCTAGAGCGTAGTGGTTTTTTTCATCATAAGATGCATCTATAAAGATTATCTCATCAGCGTCCAATAGCTTTAATACTATCTCTGGAGTGAGTTGATGCATAGAGAGTAACTTGGTGTTTTTTAAATTTAGCTTTTGGAGCTCTTTTATAGTGTCAACTCCAAAAGCATCTTCGCCTCTTAACTCATTTCCATAACCGATGATTACCCTCATCAGCTTCTATCAATCACTTGTATTACTTTTTTGTTATGGTCTCGAATTTCTACACTTGAAGATACAATCCCTAATGCGTGAGTAGAACAGCTAAGACAAGGATCAAAGCATCTAATTACCGCTTCGACTCTGTTTAGAGCACCATCAGTTATATTTTTTGGATCTACAAATCTCTGAGCTACTTGCTTTACTCCTGCGTTCATTGCAAGGTTGTTGTTTCCAGTCGCAATGATAAGGTTTACTCCCGTAATTATGCCATCTTTTGCTACATGATATTCATGAAAAAGAGTTCCTCTTGGAGCTTCGGAACATCCAACACCTTTTTCATAACTGACAGTCGAAGTTGATCTTACGTTATCACTCATCGTCTCATCACACTTTAAAAGCTCTTCTATCTTCTCAATAGCGTATATCATCTCTATAAGTCTTGCATAGTGGTAGTAAAAAGTGTTAAGTACAGGTTTTCCATCATTTAGAGCTTTGAACTTTATAAGTTCTTTGTCCGCGATAGGAGTTCCACATGTTTTAGCGATGTTTACTCTGGCTAATGCACCTACACGGTACATTCCCTGCGGATAACCTAGAGGCTTATAGTATGGTGATTTTAGGTAGCTAAATGTCTCAACTGCCTCTCCTATATACTCTTTATAATCTCTAGGTTCGATATTGTCTTTTAAGATATTTCCTTCGCTGTCCATAAAGCAAAGTTTTCCATCATAATGTTCAAGCGTACCTTCATCGTTTGTTATAGCCATAAAAAGTGATGGAAATGAACCTAGGTAGTCTATCTCTTCTTGAAATTTATGAAGATTTTCTCTAAAAAATTCTAAAGCACTCTGTGCTATTTTTAGCATAGCTGGAACTTCTTCTAAGATCTTCTCTTTTGTGGATTCTTCTATTTTATGTGATGCACCGCCGGGGATTATTCCTGTAGGATGGATCCTTTTACCTGCTAGATCTTCTATGATTTTTTGTCCAAAGGCTCTTAGATTTATACCGTCTCTTGCCATTTGTGGATGTGTTTGCATCATTTTAAAGATATTTCTATCCTCTTGTGGAGCATCAAAGCCGTAGATAAAATCAGGGCTAGAGAGATGGTAAAAGTTTAGCGTATGAGATTGGAGCATTTGCGCTAAGTTTACGATTTTTCTTATATTTACACCTGCTTTTGGAGGTGTAACGCCTAGTATCTCATCTATAGCTTTTGTTGCTGAAACTACATGGCTTACTGGGCAGATCCCGCATGTTCTAGCTGTAAGAGCTGGCATCTCTGTGTATGGTCTACCCTCACAAAACTTCTCAAATCCGCGATACTGTGTCACATGTATCTTCGCATCTTCAACTTCATTATTCTCATTTATATCTATAGTTATTTTTGCGTGTCCCTCAATTCGTGTTACTGGGTCTATTACTATTGTCTTTTTTTGCATAATTATTTTCCAAATCTTGTTAGTTCATGTATTTTTATCTCTCTACCCTCTATTAGAGCTTTAAGCATCTCATAAATTGCATCTGCTGGAGTAGGACAACCTGGCAGGAAATAGTCAACTTTTACAGCCTCATGTAGAGGTATAACACTCTCAAGTAGTGTTGGTACTACTTCGGATGGATACTGTTGGTTTAGATCTGCGAGATCAAAATATCCCTTTTGTAAAATTGCCTCACTACCGTAGAGATTTTTCATAGCAGATACATTTCCAGTAATGGCACAATCTCCAAGAGCTAAAATAAGCTTAGAGTTTTCTCTTATCTTTTTTATAATCTTTAAGTCATGATCTGTGCTTAGTGCCCCCTCGACTATAGTTAAGTCAACATTTTTGGGAAACTCTTTCATATCAACATAGGGACTATAAACAACATCAACAAACTCGGCTAACTCAATTAGTCTCTCATCCATATCTAAAAAAGACATATGACAACCAGAACAGCCATCAAGCCAGATGGTACCTAGGCGTATTTTTTTCATTTCTGACCTCTGTTTCTAACAAGCTCTGTAACAATCTCTCGTTTTTTAATAATCTCTTCTTCACTTATATCTTTTTCATAAAGCGCACCAGTAGGGCAAACATAGACACACTTTCCACAACTCGTGCAGCTCGTTGAATCTGCCCAAGGCTCATCCATATCGTGGATGACTCGTGTGCCTAAACCTCTACCAAATAGATCAAGTGCATGCGCTCCCTCTATCTCATCACAAACTCTGATACATCTAGTACACAAGATACATTTGTTTGGATCATTTACAAAGTTTTTATGTGAAGCATCTATCTCAAATCTCTGGTTTAAGTAAGGAGTGAAACTGTGACTAAGTTCAAGTTCTACGGACTTACTTTGAAGCTGACAATCTCCATTGACCACACAAGTGCTACATGTATGATAGCGCTCTGAGAACATCATGGAGAGTATCATCTCTCTTGCTGCTTTTATCTTAGGTGAAGAGGTGGTTACTTCCATTCCCTCTTTTATCTTTGCAGTACATGAGGGGATAGGTTCATGTCTTCCTTCTATTTCGACTATACACATTCTACACGAACCAACATCGCTAAGACCTTTTAGGTGACACATAGTCGGGATCTCGATACCGTTGTCACGAGCCACTTCAAGTATGGTTTGGTTAGATTGCCCCGTAACGCAAATACCGTCTATTGTAAATTTTTTAACTCTTACTTTTTCTCTAATCATCACATATTCCTGCTAGATATTCATCTTCAAAGTACTTTATAGTGCTAAGCACTGGATTTGGAGCAGTTTGCCCAAGTCCACAAAGGCTTGTACTCTTTACAACTAAACACATCTCTTTTAAAAGAGTGAAGTCATGTTTTGTCGCCTCTTTTGCTATAAACTTATCAAGAAGTCCTGTAAGTTGCGTTGTTCCTACTCGACATGGTGTACATTTTCCACATGATTCGTTCGCACAAAAGTCCATAAAAAAGCGTGCGATCTCTACCATATTGGAGCTATCATCCATCACTATAAGCCCACCACTTCCCATGATAGAATCCACCTCTTTAAGTGATTCATAATCAACTTCTAAATCTAGGAGATGTTCTGGAATACACCCTCCACTAGGACCACCTGACTGGATGGCTTTAAATTTTCTACCATCTTCAACACCGCCGCCAATATCGTAAACAAGCTCTCTTAAAGTTGTTCCCATAGGAACTTCAACAAGCCCAGTATTTTTTATATGTCCTGATAGTGCAAAAACTTTTGTTCCGCTTGAGTTTTGTGTACCTATAGACTTAAACCACTCGCCACCATTTTTAATGATTGGAGCTATGTTTGCAAATGTTTCAACATTGTTTAAAATAGTAGGTTTTCCCCACAAACCGTGGTCACTTAAGTGTGGTGGTTTCTGTCTAGGATGACCACGACCACCTTCTATGGAAGCTATAAGAGCAGTTCCCTCTCCACATACAAATGCACCAGCACCTAGTCTTATCTCGATAGTAAAACCAAATCCACTCTGAGCGATATTTTGTCCTAAGATACCGAGTTTAGTAGCTTGTTTTATCGCTCTAGTCAACCTTTTGACGGCTATGGGATACTCAGCTCTAATATATATATAACCCTTATCCGCACCACACGCAAAACCAGCTATTGCCATTCCCTCTAAGACTCTGTGAGGGTCACTCTCCATAACAGCCCTATCCATAAAAGCACCTGGATCTCCCTCATCGCCGTTACAGATGATATATTTCTGCTCACTCTGAACTTTTGAGACGCTCTCCCATTTTAGTCCTGCAGGATAGCCTCCGCCACCACGACCGCGAAGTCCACTTATCTTTAACTCTTCTATGACATCTTTTGGGCTCATTTCATCTAAGACTTTAAAAAGAGGTATATAGCCATCATGTGCTATATAATCTTCTATATCTTCAGGATCAATTATCCCCTCATTTTCAAGGACAATTCTAGTTTGCTTTGTGTAAAAATTACTAGTCATATCGATTTCTATCTCTCTTGGATTTGCATCGTTTTGACTCTTTTTTATCTGAGCTAGTTCTTGAAGTTCTTCTATGGATGTAATCATTTTATACTCTCCTCAATATCGCAAAGCGGATTTTCTAGCGATACATTTGCTTTTATATCTTCATCAAAAACTATAACAGGAGCGATGGAACATGTTCCAACACATCTAGCAGTCAAGAGTGATAAAGCCTCATCCGAAGTCGTCTCTCCTGCTTTGATGCCGTATCTTTGTTCGATTTTTTGAAGAATTTTATCCGCACCTTTTATATGGCATGCTGTTCCTGCGCAGACTACAATGTTGTGTCTGCCTTTTGGTTTTAATCTAAAGTTGCTGTAAAAAGTTGCAACTCCGTAAACTTTTGAGTATGGCAGTTGTAAGCGTTTAGCAATAAATTTAAGAGTATCAAGTCCAAGATAACCAAAAATTCCTTGAGCATTATGAAGAACTTCTAAAAGAGCATTTTTTTCATATCCAAGCTTTTTTATAATTTTTTCAAGTGCATTGTATCTGTCGTCAGTAGCTGTTGACATTCTAGACTCCGATTTAGTAGAGATTTTTCATATTATAAGAAAAAGTTGATTAAAATCAACGTAATATTTTGATTTTGACGGACACGCGTCATCCTGAGCAAACAAACCGTCATCCTGAACTTGATTCAGGATCCAACTTAATAATTGCTCAAAATATTCAATAGTTAAAGAGTATATAAATATGTAATAGCTATCCGAAAATTCTAAAATTCACCATTGTTTTGTGGGGTATAATACAAAGATAAATTAAGAGAGGATATGATATCTTTCGAGCAAGGTAAATATAAGGAACAGTAACATATGAAACACCTACTATTATGCGTAATTATATTTTTAAACATTCAAGGGGCAGATGAGAAACCACGAGCTTCTTTAGTAGTGACTCAAGTTGTAAAAGAGGGTTATGCCTCAGCTCTACAAAGCTATGTAGGCTCACTATACTATGATATCAACTCAAATCTAGCATCACAAAGTTCAGGTGCAGTTAGTAGAGTTTTTGTAAAAGAGTCTCAAGCGGTAAAAAAGGGCGAAGTTTTAGTAAAATTAGATAGTTCAATCCTTGAAGCAAATATCAAAGCAAAAAAAGCGATGCTAAATTCATACTTAGCAAACTTTACAAAACAGCAAAAAGATCTCCAAAGAGCAGATGCACTACTAGAGAAAAACTCTATAGCTCAAAGTTCACATGATGCTACTTTTTATACATTAGAAGCTCTAAAAGCTGAGATAGAGGCACAAGAAGCTGAACTTTTATCTATGAATATACAGCTTGATAAGATGAGCATAAAAGCACCCTTTGATGCTATTGTTGTAAAAAGAAATGTAGATGTTGGGGAGTGGGTTACAGAGGGAAGTAGTGTTTTAAATATAGTAGATCCAAAGAGTATAGAGGCTGTGGTAAATGTTCCAAGCCAACTCTTAGGCATACTAAAAGAGGGACAAAAACTCCAAGCAAAGATAGATGAAAGAGATCTAGAAGTTAGCATCAAAAGTATAGTTCCATTAGCAGATACAGCGAGTAGAACACTTCCACTTAAACTCTCTTTTTCATCTGAGAATAGCTTAATTGAGGGAATGCGAATAGATGTAGAAGTTCCAACTCTAAAAAAACAAAAAGTCTTGTTAGTTCCTCGTGATGCAGTTATTAAAAGATTTGGCAGTTATGTAGTCTTTAGCGTTGTAGATGCTAAAGCTGTAATGATAAATATAAAAGTAGTAAACTATACTCAAAATGAGGCTGCAATCCTTAGTGATGAACTTAGTCCTGGACAGAGAGTTGTTACAAAAGGAAATGAGAGAATTTTTCCAAATATGGACGTAGTTGAGAAGGGCAACTGATGAACTTTATAGATCTCTCTATCAAAAAACCCGTAACTATTTTTGTGGGTGTTCTCTTAATCATAATGTTTGGTTTAGTGGCTCTTTCGCAGCTTCCATACAAACTCACACCAAATGTTGTAGAACCTGAGATTGGTGTTATTACAGTTTGGCCGGGAGCTACTCCTAGTGAGATCGAGCGAGATATTGTTCAAAAACAAGAAGATCAACTAAAATCTACTCCAGGTTTAGTTCATTATGAAGCTATGGCATCAGATAATATGTCTGAAATTACTCTAACTTTTGATGTCTCAACTGATATGAATAAGGCTCTGCTTGAAGTCTCAAACAAGCTAAATCAGGTTGAAAATTATCCTGAGAATGTTGAAAAACCAATTATCCAATCAGCAGGTTCAACTGCCTCACCCACCATATGGATGGGATTTATCGCAGATGATGATAATGATAGAGATATAGACACATATCTTTCATTTTTAGACAATGAGATAAAAGAGCAGTTTGAGCGTATACAAGGAGTTGCTGGGATCTTCGTTCCTGGTGGAACACTAGATGAGCTTCACATAAATCTCTCACCTGCAAAACTTGCAGCTCACTCTTTAACTATAGATGAAGTAGCAAGTGCCATAGTAGCGGAAAACATTGATACAGCCGCTGGAACAGTGGACATAGATAGACGAACTTATCGCGTTAGAACTTCTGCTAGGTTTAAATCCATAGAAGAGTTAGAACAGATGGTGCTTTTTAATGATGGAGTAAGAAGCATACGCTTAGGCGAAGTGGCGAAGATCTCAAAAGGTCATGCAAAAGTAGTTGCAAATATCTTACAGTCAAGCGGAGATGTGTTAAATAAAGCGCTTATCTATGGTGTTAGGATGGAGCCATCAGCCAATGTTGTTGAGACTACAAACCAAGTTGAGGAAGTTTTTAACCATTTAAATGCAAATGTTTTGCCAGAACATAAGATTCACATTGACTGGTTCTTTGACCAAAGAGGTTATATCCAAGGTGCCATCGAGCTAGTTCAGCAAAATATTGCAGTTGGCGGAGTCTTAGCAATTGTTATCTTACTCCTTTTCTTGCGTTCATTTTTACCTACTGCTGTAGTCTCTGCTGCTATTCCTATAAGTGTAATTGCGACTTTTATAGTTTTGAGTGCGATGGATAGAAGTCTAAATACCATCTCACTAGCTGGAATCTCTTTTGCCGTGGGGATGTTGCTTGATAGTGCCATCGTTGTTTTAGAGAACATCGATAGACACTTAAAGATGGGTAAAAAACCATTTGAGGCTGCACACGATGGAACTGTGGAAGTTTGGGGTGCTTTAGTCGCATCTGCACTTACAACCATTGCAGTTTTCTTGCCTGTTATATTTTTACAATCAGAAGCAGGACAACTCTTTAAAGATATCGCCATTGCAGTTACTGCTGCTATCACATTCTCTCTTTTTGTATCTATCTCTGTTATACCAATGTTATGGACTCAGTTTTTAAAGGTGAGCAAAGTAGATCATGAAAAAGAGCATGAAGTAGCTAGTAAGCCAAGGGATTCTTTTTTGGTAGCTATGGCAAAAAAAGTTGGTGCTTTTTTTATGGGTGCAGTTGAGTGGAGTTTAAAAAAAAGAATCAATCAGTTTGTAACAATCATATCTATGGGAGCCCTCTCAGGATTTTTGATTTTCATCTTTTTCCCAAAGATGGAGTACTTACCACAAGGTAACCAAAACTTAGTGATGAACATACTCATTCCACCTCCAGGACTCTCAGAAGATGAGAAAAAAGATATAGGAAAAAAGCTTCACGAACATATGAAACCTCACTATAGTAAAGATGTGGGTGGCATTCCACCTATTAAGCATACATTTTATGTCTCATATCAAGATCTTATTATTCAAGGAATGATCTCCACAGAGGAGAGTAGAGCGGCAGAGTATGTTCCTTTTATGATGCCAGCGGTAAATAGCTTTCCTGGAATATTTGGTATCTCGCTTCAAAGAGGTGTGTTTGAGCAAGGAATAGGCGAGGGTAGAAATATCGATATCGACATAAGCGGTCAAGATATGGAAAAACTAACTCAAATCGGAGGAATGCTCTTTGGTGCGATTTCTCAAGGTATGAAAGGCGCTCAAACTCGCCCAGTTCCATCCATAGAAGTTCTTTTTCCAGAGGCTCTGCTTCTTCCAGATAGAAATGCCCTTGCAAGTGTTGGAATGAGTAGTAGAAGTTTTGGTTTTGCAGCAGATGTACTGCTTGATGGTAGAAAAATTAGTGAATATACAGCAGATGGAGCGAAGTCAATAGATCTGATACTAAAATCAGACGATGAGCTTATTAATTCGCCAGAAGCACTATATTTAACTCAAATAGCAACTCCAAATGCAGGACTCGTTCCTATCTCTGAACTCGCGCATCTGCAACATACTACAAGTATCACTAAGATTCGTCACGTTGAGGGAAAAAGAACCATAACACTTCAAGTGACACCACCAACTACTATGACACTTGAAGAGAGTATTGAGAGGTTGGCTGCTATTGTCAAAGAAACAGTACCTGAGACAATGCTACAAGACTCCACAAAGGTAAAACTAGCAGGAAAGGCGGATAAACTAGCCGAGACTATAGAGTCTATGAAGTATAATCTCCTTTTTGCGCTAGTTATTATATATCTTTTAATGAGCGCACTCTTTGCTAACTTCTTGTATCCACTTGTCATTATGTTTACAGTTCCTATGGCTACTGCTGGAGGATTTATTGGGCTAAAACTTACAAATATGTATGTAGCTCCACAACCACTAGATGTTCTAACAATGTTAGGGTTTATCATACTTATCGGTATCGTTGTAAACAACGCTATTTTGATAGTTCATCAGTCACTAAATAACATCAAACATAGTGCCATGGCTTACAAAGAGGCTATAGTTGAGGCTACTAGCTCAAGACTTAGACCTATCTTTATGAGTTCACTAACTTCGGTTTTTGGAATGTTACCACTTGTTTTAGTACCAGGACCTGGAAGTGAGTTTTATAGAGGTTTAGGTTCAGTTATCACTGGTGGATTGGCTCTTTCTATGCTTTTTACTATCTTAGTAACACCAGCACTTTTGTATCTATTTTTAAGTTTTAAAAAAGATGAAAATGCAAAGGAGATCTCATGAGAATTGCACTAATATTTGTATTTTTTTATACTACACTTTTTGGTTTGACACTAGAAGAATCCTTGGAGTTAGCACTGCAAAACTCTCCAAAGTCTATGATATCTAAGAGCAATGTCAAGTATAATGAGCTTAAAAAAGATGAAGCAAGTTCTGCTTATCATCCAACTCTTGATGCAGGTTTTGAATATAAAGAGCTAGAGAAAACAACAGCCTTTTCCTTTAGTCCAACTCATAACTATAATCTAAGTCTAAAGTACAATCTCTTTAGAGGTTTTACTGACTCTTCAACCATAGACTCTAAAGAGGCAGAGATTATGTCTGCTAGACTTGAATCAAAGGCAGTAGTAGCAGATCTAAAGTTAGATGTTATAGTAGCTTATACAAACTACTTAAAAGCGCAGAAACTTATAGTCTCACAAGAAGCAGAGTTTGCTTCACTTACAAAACAGTATGATGATACGAACAATAGGTACGAACAAGGGATCATCGCAAAAAATGATCTGCTAATGATTGATGTTGAGAGACTAAAGTCAGAACAAGCTCTTATAAAAGCAAAGAGTGACTTTGTGGTTGCAAAGAGCGCACTAGAAAATATCATAGCTACAAAGATTTCAAAAGATGAGACTATTTCTGACTTTGATGCAAGTGTTGATGAGGTTACAAATATAGAGGAGCTCCAAGAAGAGATGATGCACAATCGTAGCGAGATAAAAGCAATGATGTTTAAAAGCAAATCTCTTGTTGCTCAAAGAGATGCAGTAGAAGGTAGATATCTTCCAAGTGTAGATCTGCTTGCAAGATATGATCTAAACGATAAAGAGAGAAAATCAGGAACAAATATAGTCCAACCAAAAGATCAAACAACTTATAGTGTAAATATTTCATGGAATCTCTACTCAGGTGGAAAAGATTTTGCCGCACAAAAAGCTCTTTTAGAAAAAGATAATCAACAAAACTATGAGTTAAATCAACTAAAGCTAGATCTAGCTAGTCAGTTAACAAAGGCTTATCAAGATCTTATAGTAGCAAAGAGTGCTAAAGTCGTGGCAAAAAAAGCAAAAGAGAGTGCAGAGGAGAACTACCGTATCACTGCAGATAGATATAGTTATGGAGATGTAGATACACTTACACTTTTAGTCTCACAAACTAGCCTAACTCAAGCTACAAATGCAGATAATAATGCATACTATAATCTCTATGTAGCTTATAAAACTCTTCGTAGAGTCGTGGCCGAATAATGGCGTGGTTTTGGTTAGTTTTAGCAGGACTCTTTGAGATACTTTTTGCAACATTTTTAAAGCTCTCAGATGGCTTTACAAAGCTTGGATTTACTCTAGCTTTTGTAATTGCAGCTGCTTTTTCTTTTTTCTTTTTAACTAAAGCTATGCAAGTTATCCCAGTTGGAACTGCCTATGCTGTGTGGACAGGTATCGGAGCTGCAGGAGTTGCAATCTTTGGCATCTTCTTTTTTGCAGAAACACTAAGTTTTGCAAGAGTCTTTTTTATCTCAACTCTCGTACTCTCTATCATCGGTTTAAAAGTAGTCTCAAGCTAGATCTTGTTAATCGTTCGTTAAACTCCAATTAACATATGGTTAATGTGGTGAGTCTATACTTCTCTCATCAAACAAAGGAGTTCACAATGAACAAAAAAATAATCTTAGGTTTAACAACTGCACTACTTTTAGCTACATCGGCGATGGCTTATGACGGACATAAGGGTAAACATCATGGAAATGAAAAATCGTGCAAGATGAAGCAAAATAACAACAAACATAAAGGTTCTCATATGTTTGTAGGTATGGTAATGAAGCTAGATCTCACAGACAAGCAAAGAGCCGACGTTGTCTCTATAGTTAAAGAGAGCAAGCAAAATATGCCAAATCCTAGCAAAGCATTTTCAGAGACTTCTTTTGATAAAAAAGAGTTTATAAAGTTAGCAAAACAAAATAGAGATGCAAAAATAGAGCGCAAAGCTGATATGATTGAAAAAGTATATAAAGTTTTAAACTCTTCTCAAAAGAAAGACTTAAGAACTATGCTTGACATGAAAGATATTATGAAAAAAAATAGAGGTAAAAATTGTAATGCTAAAAATTGCAATGGTGGAAGATGATAGAGATCTAGCTGAAGTACTGACTCAGTACTTAGCGAAATTTAACATCAAAGTTACAAATTTTGAAGATCCATTTATAGCTTTGAGTGCTATTGCTCTAGCGGAGTTTGATCTAGTCATACTAGATCTCACTCTTCCTGGCATGGATGGCTTAGAAGTTTGTAAAGAGTTAACCTCAAAGTACGATATTCCCATTATAATCTCAAGTGCAAGAAGCGACATAACAGACAAAGTTATAGCACTTGAACTAGGTGCTGATGACTATCTTCCAAAACCTTATGATCCAAGAGAGTTAGAAGTTAGAATAAGAACAGTTCTTAGGCGAAAAAACAAGTATATGCCAGAAGATGAAGTAGAAGAAATTTTTGTCTTAGATGAACAAAAACAAGAGATAAAAAAAGATGGCAAGTTTATAAAATTTACTCCAGCTGAGTTTGGGGTGATGTCTTTAATGTGCAAAAGAAAAGGTTTTGTAGTTTCAAGATATGATATTTTAGAAAGCTGTGACTTGTTTTGTGGCGATGAAGATAGCTCAAGTATCGCCGTGATAGTAAATAGGATCAGAAGCAAGATAGAAGATGATCCTAAAAATCCAAAACACTTCCTAACCATCAGAGGTATGGGATATAAGTTGATAGAATGAATAGAAATTCGATAACTTTTTTTATAAGCATAACTTTTTTTATTGCACTACTTTTAGTTTTACTAAGCTTTGGGATCTTGTATAAAGTGAGTGAACAAAGAGAAGAATTTTCCACTCAAAAAAGAAATATGCAAGCAATAAGAATGTTTATTAGAGAGTTTAAACATCGTGGTATAACAAAAGAGCTTCAAGAAGATTTAGAACTTCTTAATTACTCCGTAATAAGCCCAGATATAGAACAAAAAATACTAAAAAATCCAAACTTACAATCTCAAAAATCACATAAAAAACATAAAAATCATATGCAGATACAAGAGTTAAAACTCGATGGTAAACACTATATCTACATACAAAGTAAAAGAGGTGATGCTCTTTTGTTAAACAACAATGAGTTGCAGAGCTATAGCCATCTTATATTTGCTCTTTTTATATTTGTTTTTTTTGTGTTTTTATTTCTCTATCTTACAACTCTAAAGAAGCTAAAACCATTAAAGAGTTTAAAGCAAAAGGTTGAAAATCTTGGAGATGAGGAGTTTGATATCTCTTGTGCGAGTGAGAAAAAAGATGAGATCTCGCTTCTTGCAAATGAGTTTGATAGGTCTGCAAAAAAGCTAAAAAAACTAAGAGACTCTAGAAATGTTTTTATAAGAAACATCATGCATGAGTTAAAAACGCCCATCACAAAGGGGAAGTTCTTAACAGAACTTGCATCTACAAAAGAGAACAACCTTAAGATGCAAAAGGTTTTTTACAGACTAGAATCACTCATAAATGAATTCGCTTCTATTGAGGAGCTTATCTCTACTAAAAAGAGAGTTGAGCTAAGAGAGTATCACTTAGAAGATATTATAGACAATGCAACAGATCTGCTGATGTGCGATGAAAAAAGTGTAGTAAGAGAGTTTGAAAATATCAACATAAGAGTTGACTTTAAACTCTTTAGCATAGCTGTAAAAAATCTTATAGACAACGCAATAAAATATTCACCAGACAAAGAGGTGGTTATAAAAACAGATGGTATAAAAATTATATTTGTAAATAGAGGTGAAGCACTGAAATATGATCTTGAGAGATATTATGAGCCGTTTTTTAGCCCAGACAAAAGAGAAGTAGATCAAGGCTTTGGACTAGGACTATATATAGTTGAAAATATCATTAGTGCGAATGGGTATGAGTTAGCGTATAAGTATAGAGATGGCTTAAATATCTTTACACTACAAGAGAAGAACTAAGTTTTAAACCTATCTTTATAGCTACATTTTTTACATAACTCTTCTACTGCAACACCATCTTTAAAACCCTCTATAATCTCTGTAGATCTTTGTGAAGTAAGAATATCTTTTAAACTCTTGTGATGTAAGTTTCCAAGGTTTATAACACCATCTCCATCAAGACAACATGGAACTACAGTTCCATCTGAGAGGATCCCAATATGAGAAGAAAGCCCATAACAAGGTGCGTCACTGTTGTGAGAACTCTTTAATGATGGCCACTCAAAATAGCTATCAAAGTTTAGTAGTATTTTTGAAGCTAAGCGAAGAGACTCTTTTTTGTTTTGGTGATGAGTGCTTAGATCAATGTTAAAAAAAGAGTTAAGTTTTCCAAAAACTTGGTCGTTGTATGGATCTGCGACTGAAGAGTCTTGAAGGTTCCAAAGACGAAGATTTATAAATGGTTTTGGGTAGTTTTGAAGCTTTTTTGAGCAGAGATCTAGGACAGAGTTCATATAGTCATCAAAACTAAGATTTAGGCTGTTTTTATTGAAGCTGTTTAGCGAGATATTTAGTTGGCGAACAGAGTCGTGAAAGAGAGTTTTTGCATCGTGGTTTGGTAAAAAGTAACCACTTGTTGTGAGCTCCACTTCAAAGTTGTGTTTTTTGGCTAGATCTAAGTAATGGACAAGGTTTGAGAGAAGCAGAGGATCTCCCATAACATGAAGAGCAAGAGATCTTGTATAAGGCTTTAATTGAACAATGGTTTCTTCAAAAAACTCTAATGTCATAGTCTTTGAAGGATTTACTTTAGGAGGACAAAAACTACAAGCAAGACCACAAATATTTGTCACTTCAACATGAACACGATGAAACTTCATAAGCACTCCTAAAATTTGTCTACAACTTTAGCATAAAGAGAGTGAAACTAAGTATTCTCGTTCCCACGCTCCGCGTGGTAATGCATATAAATCTAAATAAACTTATATACACTCCAACGCAGAGAGACTGTGAAAGAACTTTCTAAAAGAACTCTTAAATAAGGGTTCTTTTAATCCCTAAAATGGTACAATACCGTCATAAAACTTCGTAATATAGGGCTTTGATGAGTAGTAATTATAAAGAAGGCT